>ENA-UOJQ01000015-UOJQ01000015.1-human-gut-metagenome-genome-assembly--contig:-P63-NODE-15-length-265527-cov-109.699950_pt1 | contig 265527 bp, 173 predicted proteins | sample MGYA00242352_ERZ723899 | MGnify/ENA metagenome assembly ERZ723899
ATCTAAGCCTGTGCCATTGCTCCCTGAACCAGTCGGCAATCGGCTTCCTGTTTATAGTCAGGTTCAGCCTGCTTTCATCGTCAGGGGCGTTTTCACCTGTAAGATATCATCCTTTATGTCGAAGTTCCGTCTGTGCTGCTCTGAATAGACTTTACCGCTACATTTCAGGGCTTCTTTTTTGACTATAATACTTTCAGTCATTCCTTTAGTGCCCCCAGTATGGCACAGAACTTTTCCATGCATAGTATTTCCCTGAACATCGGGAACCACCAGAAAGTCATGTCTATGATTATGGTGAGCCGTGGTAGTTTCTTTTCTTTCATGTCAAGTATGTTTCACTACAGGAGAAACATATGCTGTTTATGTCTTAGCACAAGACTTGTAAATCCTACATCCCGACATGAATGTCGGCAAGTATGCTCCGTTCTATTTCTTCCACCGGTTCATCAGTGTATCTCTTCACGATGGTGTGACAGCTCAGATAGTCGATGCTGTCGCACAGTTCGCGCAGGATGGTGATCTGGTGTGAGGACAGCAGCAGGGTTTTGCCTTTGTCTTTCAGCGAGCGTATGATTTTCTTCAACTGAATACAGCCGTATAAGTCGACACCGTTGAACGGCTCATCAAGTATATACAAGTCGTTGTCCTGCAACAGAAGAGCCATAAGCGCCAGCTTCTTTTTCATGCCGGTAGAATATTCCGATGCATACCTATGCAACGGCAGCTGAAACATCTTATTTGCTTCTTCCACCCTTGCTCTGTTGATCTTCTTGCCTTTTGCTTTTATGCAAAAATCGAGATACTCATATCCGGTAATCAGCGAATAGAAATGAGTCTCGGCCGGCAGATAACCGATTGAGATGCCTGACGCCTTGTCTATGCTGCCGTCATAACCGGTAAGTCCCATGATGCAGTTAAACAGCGTTGTCTTGCCTGCCCCGTTCTCACCGGCAAGTCCATAAATCATCCCCGACTGATAGGCTACCGACAATCCATGTAAAACCACTGTCTTGCCGTAGCTTTTTGACAAATCTGTTATATTTATCAGCTCCATATATTTTTTAAGTTGTCTTTAAGGAATATACAGCATAATACGTTTATCAGAACAAACGGAACGATCAGAAGCGGAATAAAACAAGTAAAGAAAAACAGGGGTATAAGCACTACCAGCTGATATACGGCCAGTGATGCTGATGAAAACGACATATGGCGCACCATGCCCATGTTACACAGATATAATATGCTTCCCGATATTACGAAAACAGCAAACAACATATTATCACCGCTGAAGGAAAACGAAAGTATAATTCCGACAAAAGGCACGGCTGTTATTACGGCGTTCCAGACGCTTGACAAGACAAGATGCCGCTGAAAAGCTGAATAATTGAGATAAAAGGTTAGCTCCTGCCGCTGCGGAACGGATGCAAACGACATTGTCTGAACTATTCCCCATACAATCAAGGCTACTTTTCCGATACGGATATTGGCATGCAGCGCCCCTATGACTGTAACTATGAGCAAAAGAAGATAAAACCAGCCGTACATACGGAACATGCGGATATACTCCAGACCGCCTTTGTAGAGAAAAGGCAAGGGGACGGGCACAGACTTCATCTTTATGGTCTTTAGCTTAGGCAAAAGAACGGCAGTTGTCATGACGGCTGCGGCAGCGGCATAATGACTTCTAAGACATTCAATCACAACAAACGGCAAACCTATCAATATATATTCAGCCATGAGGAGTAAAGCAGGACATTTAACTTGCTGCGACAGAAAGTCTTTGTCTTTACGTTCGTTATGATAGCATAGCAGGCATAAAATGACGGCAGCGGGCATAATCCAGCTGTAGCTTGTCTTTATCAGCACATAAAGAGCCAAAAACATAAATGCCGCAAAAAGCAGACTTACGGCAACGCCCAGTCGCCTTAAAATCCGCCAAAACTGTTTCAGCCGCAATCCGAAATAGAGAACCGCTATCATTGTTTCCTCATCAATTCACGAGTTTAATTATTTCTTCTTTTATCATTTTGCCGGCAGGACACTGATTTGACCATAAAAAGCCAGCCATTTATGACAAAAAAACCGGCCACTTTCACATCAAAAGTGGGCCACTTACGACCCGTAAACAATAGGTTAACGATTTGAAACCCACAAGCACGATTTTGCTTACAGTCCATGCCGCAGCAACCGACATTTCAGTCGTTCGTTAACAATAAGCGCACGTTTTCCTTTCAGTTTTTTGCCTTTAATTTTCTGATGACATGTTTTGGCCTGTCCATAACGCCTCGCATTATGGCACAAATGTACAAAAAAAGGAGCGATTCTTGTTATTCAATCGCTCCTTTTCTTAGGTTATGTTTAATAATAGTATAAAATTATGCTGTTGTCATTATTTATTCTCGCCAATCTCAAACGGCTTCGTTGCCGTGGCGTTGCCGTACTGGATATAGAGCTGATATTTGCCCGGTTTCATGTCGGTAACGTCTATAAGATATGGTGCAATATACTTCACAGCCTTAACCACTCGCTCCTTGCTGTCGAAGATCACCACCTTTGCCGGATCCTGCGTGGGCAGAGTGAGGCGTATGCCTGAATTGTTAGGATTGAACGTAACGCGGGCCTCTTCAAGAGCGTTGGCATAGTTGACGGGCAGCTCCGTGATGTCCTTCGGAGAGAACCTTACCATCACCCTCAGCGGCGCTCCCTTCACACCGTCCGGTCTTACATATACAGGAATCTCCGTACCGGGTTCCACCTGCATCATGTTAAGTTCTACGTTGAGCGAGCCATTGTTTGAAGCATCCATGCCCAACGTGGTATTCTCGAACACGAAGGTTACTTCCACGGGCTTGTTGTCAGGATTGTCAGCCGAACGGGCCACACCCATAATATAGCCTTTGTTCTTAACGACGTTGTCTGTCTGCATCTTCACCCACGCTGTCTTGCCGGGCTGCTCTGCACGCGAGCGTGTGCTGTATTCGCATATATAGAAAGCTTTCTTAGAGTCATTCAGGCTATAGCCCAATGAGTTGAGGTCGCTTATCTTTGAAAGGCTCACGTTGGCCGGGAACGAGATAAAGTTCCACTCACCCGGCTTGAATGTATATTTCAGTATAAGCTTCTTAACCGTTACAAAGCCTTTGTCGACCACCACCTGTCCGCGTGACTCCGGATCGGCATACACTGTCAGCTGGTCTATCTCGTCACCATCGTTCAGAACAAGTTTTCCGTCTTTTGCCACAGTCTTATTATTGCGCACATAGAAGCGGCACTTAGTTATAGGCGAGGTAAGATATTCGTCTGTACCTGGCTGCACGGCCGTAACCTCTATATATGCCGACTTATCCACCGGTATGGTATGAACGTTCAGCACATTTCCCTCTATGGTTGCATATTCGCTTCCGGCTGTTATATAGTAGAGCCCGGTGCCGCCTGAAGTGAACCCTGCGTCAAGCGTATGTGTAAAAGGCTTGCCGTAGGCCAATATGTCCGTTTCAGGCCATGTAGCTTTCTGAGCTTTTCTTACATCTTTTTTAAGATAAACACGTCCAAGCGGGAAGTTCATGTGGTCCTGAGCGTTATTGTCAATTATATTACCCGTTATGACAATATTTGTCTGTCCGTCTATAGGAACTTCATACTTACGCAGATATATACCATCAGCCGGTTTCACCGGATTGGTCTTAGCATACATTGTCTGTGTCTCCTTCACTTCGCCGTTTACGGAAAGAGAAAAACGGATGTCGCCGCTACTCTTGTCGTCCTGAATTCCGTAATACGTAAAAAAGCGTGAGTACGGACTGTCTTCAGCAAAGTTGAACGTGAAGCTGCCGTTGGCATGAGTGCTGAAACTCTTATAGAAATTAATACCGTCAACAGGGAACGGATTTCCGCCATCAATGCCTTCGTCAAACTTTATTCTATTATCATATCCGCTTGTAGCAGCATTCCACTTGACATCTTGTCCGATCCATTTAAAACGCTCGACGCCATTGTCCTCTATCAACTCAGAAAGATACTGTGCTCCTGTTGCAGTGATAAATTTAGCACGATATGCATATCTGTCAGTTGTGTCAAGCAGAGGCACCGTGAAGTTACGGTTGAGCGTCTCCGGTATTGGCAGCAGATAATATCCGTCTGACAATGGTATATTGTCTGAAGACACAGTACTATTGCCGTCACGCAGACTGAAGGACACTACCTGAACATTCTGTATTTCCTCGCCTCCGGCATTGACCTTAGCCAATATCATACGGCCCGAGACACCGCCGTCGGCACTTGGAACAAGTCCTATCAACTCAATGCTCTGGGCCTGTGCAGACAGGCCGAGCAATGAGAACAATAAAACAATTATATATCTTGCTTTCATTATCTTACGTTTATTTTGTTTGTATAATCCTTGTTAGATGTGCGCACACGCACGATGTATGTGCCTGAAGGCAACTGATGAGAGTAGCTGTCTGAAGACGTTGTCGTGTAGACGCATCGGCGTCCGGCTGTGTCGAACATTTCTATTACCGACTTGCCTGAGAGGCCTTCTATGCGGCATGTGTTTCCGTCGATGCTTACCGAAGGCTTGCCGCCGGCAACCTGACCTACGCCAGTGGTCTCCTCATGTACACTAAGCACGAGTGCAAAGCGCGACTTGGCTTCATCAACATTATTGACGTCAAATTCATATCCGTTGCCGTCGAGCAGACTCCATCTCTGACCTGTTGACTTGTCAAGCAGTTCTGCCTTGTCGTTAAGACCATAGCCATAAGATTTTATTGCAGCTATACGGAACTTTCCTGTAGACGAGAGTCGCAAGTAAAGCGGTATCTCAACCTTCTTGCCCGGAAGCACGTTTACCGACAGGTTGCGGTTTCCGCATACAGTGGCAATCTCGTTGGTCTTAGAGTTGAGTCCTCCCCACATCTTCACGGCATCCTCACCGAGAACAAATCCGGCAGAAGTTTCATCCTGCAGCTTCACCTCAGTGCGGTCGGCCAGCTTGTCTGAGTCGCCCTCATAGAGACCGATACGCAGCATCTTGCTTTCATGCAGCATGTAGTGGTCGAACACGCGGCGGCTTATGCTTGTATTCTTAGCCTCTGGTGTTATCACAAGACTCGCACCCGCCTGACGTGTCTGCACGAAGAACGGCTGGAACGGCATCAGTTTCTGAGTCTCGTCATAGTTCTCAACCATATCCCAGGCTGTATATGTGTCGCTTTCAGGATTATACTGGTAGAGATATTTCACCACCTCATCCTCATTCAGCACGACATTATGCTCCTTCGTAAGGTTTATGTTAGACAGATACGGATTACCAATGAGGTTCCATCCTGCGTCAAACTCGCTCTCGCTCGGATAATATTCAAGCATATCTGCATAAGCTGCGTTGCCGTTGCTGAGCAAGCTGCCGAGAGAGGTATTCACGATACCCTCCGCACCTCCGTCAGAGTCAATCTTTATCTTAACGCCGTCGCTGAGCACACCCTGCAACAGCTTAGCCTTTACGCCAAACGACACGTATGGCGATGTAGCCTCTATCACATTAGCTCCGTCTTCATTGTCAGCCAGCGACAGCTCTACAATAGGCTCGAGCGCAACGTTGAGCTTAAGTTCGCTATTGTCGGTAACTCCCGAAAGCTTTATCGTAACAGGATTAACAGCCAGACTGTTAAGGTTGTCACGATTAATCGTCACAATGATATCCTGTTCTGCCGGACCGTTAAGGTCGAGTTCTGATATGTTTGCAGAAGCATATTCTGACTCAACTACAGACACCTGCACCTTGCTTGTCGGATTCTTGCTTATCACGCGGCTCTTTACAGTTATCTTGTTGTTTACGTCGCTTATAATTATAGTGTCGCCGTCAGCATGACCGTCAACCGACAGATTTACCTTTACAGGATATTCACCCGCAGCACCGTCGTACATCAGCATCATCTCACATCCGTCATTAAGGGTAGTGCCGTCAACCTCAAACTTCATTCTGCCGTTATCCTGACTCGACATCGGAACAAACGTTGAGAATGGTTCTGTAGATCCTATCGGACGCAGAGCCAACGTAACCGCCGGTGCCGATTCAGCCTGCTGCATTGCGAAGCTTACTGTTGCCTTCTGGCCAGATGAGAACACCGACGCCTTGCTCATGGTCAACGTATAGAACGAGTTGCTCAGCGGCGTAAGCTCTGCATGGTCAGCATTTGCATAGTTATAAGGTGTTCCGTTCATCACGCCAATGCCGAAGCTTGCGCTTACTCCCTGCGGAGCTGCCACATGAACGGCCTGACCAGCCTCTGTATCCTGACTGTTCTGGCTGAACGTAGCAGTGGGGTGATATGGCATATGAGAGAAGTCTTCGTTAGACGTTGTTCCATACAGAGTGAGCGGAGTGCCCGTAACAACATCATAAACTTTTCCGTCCTCGTTCGTATGATCCATATCGATGAACGACACCAGACCCGGCTCGTCAAGACGCGGATTGTTCAGCATATACTTGCGTATCTCGTCAGACGAGAGCGCACGGCTCCACAACATCACCTGGTCAATGGCACCCTTAAACCACTTGTCACCCTGATAGTTCTGTCCAAGAAGCAATGCCGAATTTATCTTGGCAGTAGGCACGCTTGTCGAGCGGAAATACTCTGCTCCATTAAGATATACATGGAATCCGTCTGAAGCTGCCACAAGTGCCACATGCATCCAGCGGCCTACATCCGTAGACTTGAAATAATGTGTGGTTGACCATCCGTAATATCCGTCATTCCAGTGGAAACGCAGGTTCTTGTCTGCAATATGTATTCCGCAAACTCCACCGTTGCTGCCGCGGAAGAATATCAGAGGCTTAACGCTCTTGAGCATATCCTCGTTGTCCACACGCACCCATCCCATCATGGTGACATTGTTGAGTCCGTTAAGACTTCCGCTTATCTGAGACGACTGCACAGCAGCTCCGCCACTTGTAAATGTCATGGCCTTACCCGGATCCTGTGGCAGCATCTTGTTGTTTACAGTGATCACCAGCGGCACCATTGTACCGTTCTTGCTTTCGATGGTATCCTTAAGTGTCTTGCTACCTTTCAGCATTTCTACGTCAAGCTGCAACTTTGCCACAGCCTTGCCGTTGACAAACTTCATGTTATCAGCAACCTTGAACAGTCCTGTTCTCGAGCTGATTTCATAAATTCCTTCAGGCTCATTCATTCCGCCTACAAGGCGCGCATTTACATCATATGAAACATCGCTTTGGTCATAAACGTCGATTTCGTTTCCTTCCCAGTTTCCGACGAGCGAAGGCTCTACCGCAGCCTTATTCTCAAGCACGGCAAGCATCTTGTCTGCCAGTCCGGCAGCTTTCACGCCTTTGGCAACAAGCGTCTTTCCGCTTTCGCCAGCCTCCATGTCGGCCACTTTCATCCACACCTTCTGGTCTTCATACAAGCCGCAGGCATAGAGCTGATACTGCTTTCCGCTATGCCATGACAGAGGCAACTCTATATCAAGAGTCAGCTGACCGGCATCAGAGAACGGACGTATCTGGAACACCTCGGAAGCAGCAACATAATACTGAGTGTTGACACCCATGCTGTCCGGATGCAGGTTTGCATAACGATAGACACCAAATTCAGGCGACTGATCGCCCGAAGGCGTAAGATATATCGCAGTACCGTTGCCTGTGTCATAGGCTGTGCGTCCCTGAGGAGTCTTCACCTCTGACTTGACTGCACCTACAGCCACCGGCATCTTCACATAAGAAGTAACGGCCTGAGTACGCGGAGCCATTCCTGCACGCGAGAAGAGCTCATGCTCCTTGTCAAGCGCTCCGGCATTGAAGTCGTTGTAGTAAACCAAGGCGTCAGCCTCCGATGTGTCATGAGAGAACATGGCGCGCTTAACATCGTTCGCGTTGAGCGCACGGTTCCATATCTTCAGTTCGTCTACACTTCCCTTCATCGCCATGCTCTCAAATCCGTCGGCAAAGAGCGACAGGTTGACAGCACTGTTGAGCGGAGCCCACTGCACTATGCGCGGAGCCGAAGCCACCTCGCTGCCATTTATATATAATGTAACATTTCCGTCACGGTCTTCGCTCAAGGCTACATGCGACCAGCGTCCCTTAGTCAGCGCTCCGCCTACAAGGTCGGTCTGCTGAGTCTCGTTTGTGTCGTATGTTGCACGGTCGAACAGCTGTGCTGGCGCATAGCGGAACTTCAGCTTGCCCTGATCCAGGAACAACGCCCATCCGCGCGTATCGCGCTGCTGCTCTACAGGACGGTTACACAGAATGACACCGTCGTTCTCCGGATTAATCCAGAAGTCTATGGTAAAGTCATTAAAGAAGTAGTCAACATTTCCCAAGTCAATACGGCCGCTACCGTTGCTGTAAAGAGCCTGGCCAGGCTTCGGAGTGTAATCAACAGCCGTTGACTTTGCCGAAGACGACTTGACTGTATATTCAGCCGACTCTGTTGTTACGTCCGGCGACTCGCGCAGGGTCAGTTTCAGCTTAACTCTGTCTCCGTCCTTCAGGTTAGACGTGAAATACTGATACGGATTGTTCACGTCTGTTCCGTTTACATACCATGTATAGTCATAGTAAAGAGGAATAGTCCACTTTGTATCAATTCCGAATGTGCGGCGTCCGTTGACATTAGAAAGTTCTTTCAGCGCAAAGCCGTTCTTGAAGTAGCGGTCAGCCGGATGCTCAAGGTCTGCCACCCACACGCCACGTCCGTAATCGCCTATCACCATTTCCTGGGTGGTATAGTTCAAGGCGAGACGCTTTGCCGAAAGCGGATTATATCCCTTAAGCCACAACGACCATTGGCCTGTATTGTGGTCGCGCAGATATATACCTGACGAAGAGCTGAAGAAATACAAGTCTCCTGTTCCCTCATGGAAGAATATATCGTCGCACGAAATTGACGGCAGACCCTGCGAGAGGTTTTCGCTGTCTCCTGTTGTAAGATCATATTTAAGCACCTTTCCGGTCTGTGCAACATATATAACGTTGCTGTTATTCGGATCAGCAGCAATCCAGGCATTAGTAAACTTAGCCGGAACTTTAGAGCCGTTGGAACCGATCACCTTGACAGTCTCAAACGTATTGCCATTGTCTGTCGACTTGACAATTGTGTGGTTGGTGTTCAGCACAAACAGTGTAGGCTTGTCGCCGTCACGTGTTATCGCAAAATCACGCGCACCTGTTCCCGCACCGGTCTCATCTACTGTATTTGCAGACAGGTTTATCGTCTTACGGCCGAAGTCCTCTATACGGAAGAACGACTGGGCATTGTTTCCCGGATTGTGAATCAGATACCAGTAGCCTGTACATACATCAGCCATCGAATAGCCTTCATACCAAGAGCTGAGCGATACGCCTTCAAGGCCTCCGCCTCCGCTTCCTGAGAAATAGCATGTGCCGGCATAAGGATTAAGGAAGGCTTCCGTACCCTCATATCCGCGCCAGTTGCCCCAGCGTCCGTAGCGGTATGTCTGAGCGTCCACATCCTGTGTGTTGCCAAGCATTGTCTGGTCGCCAAACTCGTTTACCTTAATAGAATAGTGCAGCTGATTGCCCATCGAGCTGTTTATGTTTGTCCACTCATGATTGTTTATGTCCTTATCCTTTACCAGAAGTCCCGCATCAGAGCCGCGGAACACGCGTCCGCTGCGGTGAGACACGATGCAGTGGTTGTCTGCATTATGACGTGCACTCGTAGTTGTATAGTACTGTCCGTTGTCGGCCAGAGCCTTAAGGCGGTTACCCCATCCGAACTCTCTGAACGTATGTCCGCCGTCACTGCTTATTGCAGAACTCATTGAGCATCCGTAGAGCCACTGGGGATCCTTAAAGTTTACGCCAAATCCGCCGAGCCAGCCCCATGGCGACTCGTTTCCGAAGGCCAGTCCGCTGCCGATACCATTTATAGGCTCCTGCAGCGTGCGCCATGTCTTTCCGCCGTCGTCTGAACGGTAAACAGCAGAATATACGCCATAGCTGACGTTACGCGACGCTGTTGCAAACCACATCTGCAACGGGTTGTCTGGATTTACTTCAAGGAAGCTTTGGGTTGTAGCCTTAAACGGGAACTCGTTCACCTGACTGTAACGCAGTTCTGTTCCGTCCTGATTATACACGTCGAACGTCATGCGCTTTATTTCAAAGCTTCCGTCGCTCTTCGGGGTAAGTCCGTCTTCAGAGTAATATATACTGCGTGATGTCGGTATATATATAATGTTGCGGTTTGTAGGATGGAAGGCAAAGTTCTGAAAGAACGAGCCCTTCATTCCTGTCTCAGGGTGTGTCTCCTTGAGGTTATCCGGCAGCACAATCTGCTTCCAGTTGACGCCCTTGTCCTCGCTGTACCACAACTGACTGCCGAGATAATTCGCGCCAGACTGTATTGCGCCGATAAACTTCAGTTTTCCCGACGCATCTTTAAAGGCATAGCCGCGCTTAAACGACTTATGCGTAGCGCCCTGCACCCTGGTCCAGCTCTGTCCGCCGTCCGTAGTTTCATACACAGCACTACTGTTGCCGTTCTTCATGAAGGCAAAGAAATGGTTCCAGTCATCCGGGTCTACGGGTATAGCCGAATGTGAGCAGATCTTGCGGAACTCACGGTCGGGTATCCTGTCCGTAACGCAGTCCCATGTCTTGCCAAGATTATCCGTACGGAATATTCCGCCTCCGTCAGGGATAACCATCAAGGCATCAGGGTCAGTAGGATGCACTACTATCCAGTGCACACGGCCCGTATAGGGCTTCTGCTGCACGGGGCGGAAGTAGCCGGGATTACGTATACCCCTCATCCTGTCTTCAGGCGTATAAGGTATTTCGGGATAATATGTCTCAAGCTGTTTTGAATAAAGGCGACGAACCGACTTCATTGTCTCGCCGTAATAAGCCGTATCCACAAACTGATAGATAGAGTCGCTGCCCGGCGTGTGGCCAAAAGTAGGAAGCCACTGCTTGGCATACATACCATACTCGCGCGAACCGCGCACCTTTCCACGATTCGTTTTTATGTATCGGTCCATAATCCTTGTTATTTCCTGCGGGAACCATCCGTCGCGCGCAAGCTTGATGTAGACCTCATCATTCAACAAATCCTCCTTTTTCACCTGTTCATAAGCAGAATCGGGTAATGTGGAAACAGCACGTTCCATCTTCGAACGCTTCTTGTCGTCAACGTTCTTCTCGCGGCCCAGATGTGCCTGCATGAACACGAACGGCAGCAGAAGCGCCACTAATCCTGTCAATCTTTTTCTAACCATAATACCTTTATTTCTGTTTATATAAGTTTTTGCATCAAATAATCTATTATCTGTTTCTCTGATGTGTGTGCAAAATTATACATTTGTAGCCAATTTAAAAAATAATTCGGATTATATTTGGCATAAATTAATAAATTTCCCGTTTTTTGTTCTATTTTAAAAACTTTTAAACAATCATGTCAACAAATACAAAATAATTGACTAACATCAATTCTTACAATTTGTAAACCATACCAACCAATATTTTGCCGTATCTGAAAAATAGAACTATTATTTTGATAAATAAAACAACTCATTCGTAACATATAGAAAGAATTGACTTATATCAAGAAGACAGCATACAGGAAAGACAGATTCTTGATTTTATAACATTATTTCATTATGCTTAATAGGCATTTCACCCATATTTTTACTATAAAAATCATAAAATATTGACGATTACCGGCCAAATTAAATAATAAACATTAAAAAAATTATGTTCCATTTGTATTATTGCATACATATTGTGTATCTTTGCACCCGAATCAAAAATACATTTAAATTATGAAGATGAAAAAAGAATACGTTTCACCCTCAATTCAAGTGTTACAGATAGAGTCGGAGAACATCCTTAGCGGAAGCAGTATTGGCGATATGAACCAGCTTCCATCAGAGCCAGGAAAACCATTTTACGACTACGAAGACGAAGAGTATTAACAAGACAAATAAGCATTATTATTTAATCAGATAGGACCGTTACATCAGATAACGGTTTTATTTTGTCTGAAACATTGCTCCATAAAGATAAAATCTGTTGGCAGCAAAAACAGCAACAGCGTTTACAAGTATAATATTACAGGATAACAGCAATTTAAGAAATTAATCACCGACATGAAGAAGACTATTATTGCGGTTGCGTGCATCATTGCAGGCTGCACGACAAAGGCTAAGGCAAACACGGCCGACAGCGTCAACACATTCCGCTCTGTCAACCTGCAGGAGGTTGTTGTGTCTGTAAACAGAGAGCAGACACGCAAAATAAACACTCCGCAGCACGTTGTAAGCGTGCCGAAGAGCTTTATCGACTATGCCAACAGGCAGTCGACTGCCGACCTGCTCAGTGAAACGGGACAGGTGCTCGTGCAGAAGAGCCAGCAGGGCGGCGGAAGCCCTATCCTGAGAGGATTTGAGGCATCGAGAATACTGCTCGTTGTCGACGGCATAAGGATGAACAACCTTATATATAGAAGCGGACACTTGCAGAACTGCCTCACCGTTGACCAGTTTGCGCTGAAGAACATGGAGGTGCTTTTCGGTCCGTCGTCGCTCAACTACGGCTCTGACGCCCTTGGCGGAACCATTACTTTCAACACGCTCTCGCCTACCCTTGCCGCCGACGGACAGACACATACAAGCGAAGGACATGCCGTGCTGAGATACGGCAGCGCAAATCAGGAAGGCACGGCGCACGTTGACTTCAACTACGGAACAGAGAAGTTTGCGTCGCTCACGTCGTTCACGTTCAGCAACTTCGGCGACCTGCGTGCCGGAACAACGCGCAACCCCTTCCTGCCAGACGACGACAGCTACATTGAGAGCAACATATACGTGCAGCCGCAGGACGGCAAGAACGACATAATGCTGTATAACGACAAGCCGCAGCTGCAAAAACGCTCGGGCTACCTTCAGTATGACTTCATGCAGAAGCTGCTCTACAAGCCCAACGCCAACAGCCAGCACATGATTAATTTTCAGCTGTCTAACACCAACAACTTCAACCGCTACGACCGTCTGAGCGTAACGGAGGTGAAAGACGGCGAGCTGCGCCCCAAGTTTGCAGAGTGGTACTACGGACCGCAGTTCCGACTCCTCGCTGCTTACCATTACGACGGACGCAACCAGCTCGGAGCCGACAGAGTGCACATGGCCGTGGCATATCAGAACGTGAAGGAGAGCCGCCACGACCGAAAGTTCCAGAAGGAGGAGCTTTACAACAACTGGGAGAACGTGAACATCGTGTCGCTCAACACCGACTGGATTAAGTTTATGGACAACCACAAGCTGCATCTCGGAATAGACGGAACACTGAGCTTCCTCAAGTCTACCGCCAACACCGAGAACGTGCTGACAGGCGAAACATCATACAACACCACACGCTATCCCGACGGCAGCAACAGCATGCACACCATTGAGGCATTTGCCACACACGTGTGGAACATCAGTCCGAAGTGGAGCATGCACGACGGTGTGCGCCTCGGCTATGCCACCACTTATTCGAGCGTGCTCAACGTTGACGAGTTCCCCTTCTTCGGCGGCGACAGTCAGCGCAAGAACAACCTTACATACAGCGCGGCGATAGGCATGAACTGGCTGCCCACAAAGACATGGAAAATAGCCCTCTCTGCATCGACAGCTTACCGCGTGCCCAACATCGACAACACATCTAAGGTGTTCGACTCTAAGGTAAGCACCGTTACAATACCCAACAAGGACATCAGACCGGAGAAGACCGTGTCGGTTGACCTCAACATAACAAAGCACATCGACAATGTGCTGACATGGGAGAACGTTGTATACGGCACTTATTACTTCGACGCCATAACCACGGCGCGCGGCACATTCATGGGCGAAAGCCAGATGGAATATCAGGGCGAGATGTGCGACGTCTACACATACACCAACGCCAAGACGGCCGTATTGTGGGGCTTTTCGTCGAGCCTGACCGCCACACCGACAAGACAGACCGAGCTTTATGCTTCGTTCAACTATACCTACGGCCGCATTCTGAGCGGCGAGAAGAAGCAGCCGCTCGACCACATTCCGCCAATCTACGGACGCGTAGGTGCCGCATGGCTGACCGCCGACGGCAAGGGACGCTTCGACATGTACGCCCTCTACAACGGCAAGAAGTCGGTTGACGACTACAACATGGACGGCGAGGACAACATCGACTACGCCACCGTGAAAGGTGCCGACGGCGAAGGCATGCCGGCATGGTTCACCCTCAACGTAAAGGGCAGCTACAACCTTAACAAGAGTCTGACGCTGCAGGCCGGCGTTGAGAACATCCTCGACACCCAGTACCGCGTGTTCTCGTCTGGCATCAACGCTCCGGGACGCAACGTATATGCAGCCCTGAGAATGACATTCTGATGCATGTCGTGCAAGACAACGGCTGCATAAGGCAGACGAAGCCGTATTAAGGCGGCCGCCCAGGCAGGAACATCACAACAAGAACAATGCTGACCGGGGCCACTAAAACTAATTTCCAATCGGCCATTAAGCCGCATAAGGTCTAACTATACGAGCAAACCTATGCTTTCATCCGTTCAGGACGAAACAGCGATACGGCCGAAACAAAATGACCGATTTGGACCAAACAGAAAAATAGGGGTTAAACATAAAAAAGTTTTTTCAAAAAACTCGTCACTCGTCACATCTCGACATATCAACTTGATATACAGAGACATACGATGTGACGAGTTGTTTTTTCAACTCATCACACACCGCTTCTACACCATATTTTTGTACTTTCCTGACTTAGGTTGACTTCAAGCAGGCCTTCTCCTGATTAGAGTTGACTTCCGCATGGTGTGCACTTCTCATTTCGGTTGACCTAAAACAAATTCTGAAAGGTATCCTTTCATCATGCAAAAGAACACCTTTCAGAATACAATACGTGGCCTTTTAGCTTGTAAAAGACCACATATCAGAAACCGGCTCTAAACATGCCTGTATGTAAGTATTATATTTCCGTCGTATTCCTTGCGGTCGCACAGCTCAGCCGAGGCAGGTATCTGCGGTGCGGCAGTGCCTCCGCCTATGGTGCGCGGCGATATTTCTACGCGCAGTTCGTCCCAGCATCCGTCCTCGGCGAGGAAACTCCGGTGGGTTTCTGCTCCGCCTTCAACCAGCAGCGACTGAATTCCCTTGCCGTAAAGCCATTTCATCAGTTGCGGCACAATGGGCTTGCTGAAGTCGGCTTCGGGCGCAAACGGTCTGTTACGGTCGATTACTATGCGCATCGGGTCACGTCCCGCCCACAGTCTTACGTTAAGCTGCGGCTTGTCGCGCTCCGCCGTAACACGGCCCACGAGTATGGCGTCGTTCTCCGCCCTGAGCTTATGCACGAGCATCTTGGTGAACGGTGTGGACAATGCCACAGGCCTGAAATTGTCGTCGATAAACCCGTTTGCCGTCTGACACCATTTCAGCGTCACATAAGGACGGCTGTGAGTGTTGAACGTCATGAAACGGCTGTTCAGCTCAAGACATTCTTTCTCAAGCACGCCCACAGTAACCTCTATGCCTGCGTCGCGCAACTTCTGTATGCCGCGGCCCTTCACTTTGGCAAAGGGGTCTACGCATCCTACCACCACGCGCCTTACGCCCTTGCTCACAATGAGGTCGGCGCACGGCGGCGTGCGGCCGTAATGAGAGCATGGCTCGAGGCTCACATACATGGTCGACTTACTGAGCAGTGCCCCATCCTGCGGCTTCACCGACGCAAAGGCGTTCACTTCGGCGTGGCCTTCGCCGCATCTTATATGATATCCCTCGCCTATTATGCGGCCGTCTTCGCTCACAATAACGGCCCCCACCATAGGGTTTGGCCTTGCCGTAAGCCGTCCGCAGCGTGCCAGTTGAAGGCACCGGCGCATATACATTTTGTCTTTTTCAGTCTGTTCCATGCTGCAAATATACTTCAAGTGAACGAGAAACAGAAATTTACGGGTGCAAGATTCTTCCTTTACTTCACTCCTGAGACACTGCAGGTTTATAAAAAAATCTTAAAAATACGGTTCTTCCTATACGACATAAGGCCAAAAACGCTTATATTTGTAATATCATTTTGATATCATAATAAACTCTTATTTATAACCCAAAAAACACCTTATTTATGGAAAACAAGGAATTCATTTTCAAAGGTATGACACTCAACGGCATCGGCATGCTCGTTCTCAACCTGTTTCTCTACATTGCGTCGGTAGGTCTGATTGCTCTTTCGCCCACGATATTCAGTGGCGCCACGGCCATAGCTTCAGGCGTGGCAGGCGGCATACTGTTCATTGTCAATATCATCGTCAGCTGCGGTTTCGTAAAGGTTGAACCGGGCGAGGCGCGCGTGATGATGTTCTTCGGAAAGTACCGCGGTACGTTCAACACGCCCGGTTACCACTGGATTAATCCGTTTATCACCACCAAAAAGCTGTCGATGCGCGCACGCAACCTCGACGCCGAACCTATAAAAGTGAACGACAAGACGGGCAACCCGGTGATGATCGGTATGGTACTGGTGTGGAAACTGAAAGATACATACAAGGCAATGTTCGAGATTGACGCGCAGACCATGGCCGAGTCGAAGGCTGCCGGCGACGCAGCTGCAGCCAGTGCCAAGACGGCCAACATAATGAACGCCTTTGAGAAGTTTGTGCGCATACAGGCTGACGCCGCCCTGCGTCAGGTGGCCGGGCAGTATGCCTACGACGACGGCGAGCAGGACAACGGCGAACTGACTCTGCGCGACGGCAGCGACGAGATAAACAAGGAACTTGAGGCAAAGATTGACGAGCGCCTGGCCATGGCCGGAATTGAGGTCATAGAGGCCCGCATCAACTATCTTGCCTACGCTCCCGAGATTGCGGCCGTTATGCTGCGCCGCCAGCAGGCCACGGCAGTCATTGCCGCACGCGAGAAGATTGTTGAGGGTGCCGTGTCGATGGTGAAGATGGCTCTCGACAAGCTTTCGGACGAGGAGATAGTGGAACTCGACGAGGAGAAGAAGGCAGCCATGGTGAGCAATCTGCTCGTTGTGCTCTGCGGCGACGATACGGCACAGCCCGTCATCAACACCGGAACGCTGAACCACTGATGTAATTCATAATTCACAATTAAGAATTCATAATTGGGAGCGCGCTGTCATGCCGACGGCATAGCTCCCATAAGTTCCATATCTCCCACAACACCCATCCCATGCTAAAGAAGAAAAGCAAGAAACAACAAATGGAATTCAGCCGTTCGCCAAAGCTGTCGGGCAAGGTCAATGTATGTCTCGGCCTGCCGCTGACAGCCCTCTGGCTGCTGCGCTGCTGGAAGATTGACTGCTGGTATAACGGCACAACGATACTTTCATACATCGTACTCCTACTGATGGTGGGCACGGGCATCTACCGCTGGGCATTCCGCAAGGGTGCCATAAGCGACACGGTTACGCTTGGAGGCTTCAGCAACCGCATGTACCTGCGCTACAGACAACTGTATATGCCGGTTGGCATTGCGGCAGGCTTTCTGCTGATATTTGTCTTCACGGCGCTACTAACATTCATAGACGACGGCATTGACGGACTTACCATCCAGAGATTATCTGAAGAACTGGCCACTTTCGGTTGGATGTTTATCCTGGTTTTGTATAAAGTTCTGAAGTCATACATCGACTTCTACGAATATTACCGCTCGTCCGAAGCATCCCGAAAGAAGGTCGACTGATATTGATTATACGGCAGACAAGGAGGAATGAAACATGATTAAACAATACCTAAGCAGCATAAACATAACTAAATACAGCTGCAGCGCAAGGCTTTATGGCAAAATACATATCGGCATAGGACTGCTCGTTGTGCTGTTCATCATTGCATGTATGGCCATTGAAGGAATGCCGGAGCCGATGATTTTGATTATTATGAGTCTGATAGCCATAGGAATCTTAGGCTATGGGGCTTATTTCACATGGCTGCGCGGAAAGCCGCTGAAACGCGAGATTACGCTCGGCTCATGGTCCAACAGACTGTATCTGCGCAGCAGATGGCTGTTTATCACGGCAGGCATAATCACCAGCCTGGCAGGATATGTCGTCACTATAATGATTGTATCGCTGATTTCCAACGGCTATGAAGGCATGATTTCTGTGATGATAAAGAAGATGAACGACTGGTTCGCACTGCTGATTCTGCTCATATACAAAGTGTTTCATTCTTACATGAGCTATTATCTGTACTACCGCTCGCCCGAATACAGGGCTTCGCTGAACAAAGATAAAGACACAATACGGGCATAAACGGCAGCAAGCCGTAAGGCCGCCGGACGCAAACCCGCAAACATAGAAGATGAAGAAAGACAACAACACCAAGAGCTTTGTCCTGCGTGTGGACTCAGAGACGATGGCAGCCATAGAGAAATGGGCTGCCGACGAGTTCCGTTCCACCAACGGACAGCTGCAATGGATAATATCGGAGGCGCTGCGCAAGAGCGGACGACTGCCGAAGAAAAAGCGCGCACGCAAAGATGAAGGAAAGGAGAATGAAGAATGACATACCGTGAACTGTGGCGCACACTCGAACCGCTGTATGGCAACGGTGAGGCGCGTGCCATTACCGACTATGTGCTGGATGTATGCTTCGGACTGTCGAAGGCCGACATCCTGTGCGGAGCCGTTGAAGAGATGACGGCAGAAAAGACTGCAGAACTGAACAAGATATTCGGGCGTCTTATGAAAGGCGAGCCTGTGCAGTATGTGCTCGGGCGCGCCGAATTCTGCGGGCGCTGGTTCAGTGTCCGCCCCGGTGTGCTCATACCCCGCCCCGAGACCGAGGAGCTTTGCGCGTGGATAACAGCCGACAGCAAGGCTTCGGGCAGCCCGAAGGTGCTCGACATCGGCACGGGAAGCGGCTGCATAGCCATAACGCTGCAGCTCGACATGCCGGAAAGTAAGGTTACGGCGTGGGACATTTCAGCCGATGCGCTCGACGTGGCACGCGAGAACGCACAACAACTAGGCGCCAACGTAAACTTCGTAAAGCAGGATACGCTCAACGCAAAGCCTGAAGGCGAATGGGACGTGATAGTGAGCAATCCGCCATATATCTGCGAAAAAGAGAAGAAGGACATGGCCGTCAACGTGCTGGAACATGAGCCTCACACGGCCCTATTCGTGCCCGACGCCGACCCGCTGCTGTTCTACCGCGCCATAACGCGCCTTGCGGTGCAGACGCTTAGCAAGGGCGGACGGCTGTATTTTGAGATTAACCCGATATATGCCGACGACACCTGCCGCATGATGCAGGCCGAAGGCATGACGGCAGTAGAGCTGCGCAGCGACATGTACGGCAAGCAACGCATGGCAAAGGGCATAAAGGCATAGCGGCAAAACAGAGCAAACAGACAACACGACAACATACACAGAGCCGGCAGTGCTGGCACAACATGACAAAGAGATGAAACAGATAACAGAACAGGAGGCATTCTTCAAGCTGTCGGCCATGTGCGCCGCAGCCGAGCACTGCCGCCACGAGATGAGCGAGAAGATGGCGCGCTGGCAGCTGCCCGACGACGTGCAGGAGCGCATAATGCAGCGGCTTGTTGACGAAAAGTATATCGACGAGGAGCGCTACTGCCGCTTCTTCGTGCGCGACAAGATACGATACAACAAATGGGGACGCCGAAAGGTGGAACAGGCGCTGATGATGAAGCGTATACCGCGCGACATAATATCAGGCGCGCTCGGTGAGGTTGACGCCGAAGAATATATCGCCGTGCTGCGCCCCCTGCTGCAGAGCAAGCGCAAGACAATAAAGGCGGCAAGCGAATATGAGCTTAACGCCAAACTGATAAGGTTTGCCATGGGCCGCGGCTTCGACATGGACATAATAAGAGAGTGTCTCGACTGTGAGGAGTTTTAAGCCATACCATCCGCCACGATATGGCTTCACGGTATGCCAATGGCCATGACACGCGTTGGAAATATGACTCACAGAAAGTGTTATATGGGCAATCCTGCATGCCATGAGCGGAGATTAAGGCATACGGGAAACGGTAAAAAGTCAGGACAAAATTATTTTTCAATCCAGAAAAACAAAGTATAATGTATGTTAACAGGCATACGTTATACCATGCAATAAATTAACTTTTCTTTACTTTCCGACGGTTTTTAGCCGCCGAAACTTATGATTTCGGCAGCCAAAAGCATGCCTTTCAGCATGCAAAAGGCATGTTTTCGCACTGTAAAAGGGCACCTTTTGCAGCACAAACAGCCGTATAACGGCAAGCAAAAAACCGCAAAGCGGCACATAACCGGCGTAAATCACGGCATATCAACACATTACGCAAAACATTCATTTTTCGCTATTTTTACGGCAAAACCACGCTGCAGCGGAGAGCATCGCTGCTCTGAGAGCGTCAAACGGACGGCGAACGGTAAAATTGTTTTACATATCACATCAAGCCGCAGCATAACCACAGGCGCATAACCGGCCTGCGCCCTGACGCCCGAACGCCATGGCCGGCGGCAACATCAGAGCGTATTTTGTATGCCGTGCGGCAGATTTCGGCTCACGCGGCAAACGGTTTGCCCTTATTTTTTATTGTTCATGCCGCGTATAGTTCTTATTTTCAAACAAATTGCTTACCTTTGCAAAGCAAAAAGATGAAAGAGAAATAACAAACTAAAGAAATGAATATAGCAGGTGAGATTAGCAGCAGCGTGATAAAGGCCGTGAAGGAGCTTTACGGAGCCGACATCACAGAGAACATGGTTCAGCTGCAGAAGACAAAACGCGAGTTTGAGGGTAGCCTTACCCTGGTGGTTTTTCCGTTCTTAAAGATATCAAGACAGAAGCCCGAAGCTACGGCCGAGGCCATTGGCAACTGGCTGGTTGAAAACTGCGAGCACGTTGAGCGCTTCAACGTGGTCAAGGGATTTCTTAACCTCGTGCTGGCACAGCAGTCATGGATCAAGCTGCTCAACGCCATCAGCGCCGACGAGCACTACGGCGAGCGCAAGGCAGGAGCCGACGCTCCGCTGGTGATGATAGAATACTCATCGCCCAACACCAACAAGCCGCTCCACCTGGGACACGTGCGCAACAACCTGCTGGGCTGGAGCCTTGCGCAGATTATGGAGGCCAACGGCAACCGCGTTGTAAAGACCAACATCGTGAACGACCGCGGAATACACATCTGCAAGTCGATGCTGGCATGGCTGAAATGGGGCAACGGCGAGACACCCGAGACAAGCGGCAAGAAGGGCGACCACCTGATTGGCGACTACTATGTGGCCTTCGACAAGCACTACCGCGAGGAGGTTAAGGAGCTTGAGGCTAAGTTTAAGGCTGAGGGCATGACCGACGAGGAGGCCGAAAAGAAGGCAAAGGACGAGGCTCCGCTGATAAAGGAGGCTCACGACATGCTCGTGAAATGGGAAGCCAACGACCCCGAGGTGCGCGCACTGTGGGAGAAGATGAACTCATGGGTTTACGCCGGATTCGACGAGACTTACAAGGCTCTGGGCGTAGGCTTCGACAAGATATACTACGAGTCGCAGACTTATCTGAAGGGAAAGGCAAAGGTGGAGGAAGGACTCGAGAAGGGACTCTTCTTCCGCAAGGACGACAACAGCGTATGGGCTGACCTCTCTGACGAGGGCCTCGACCAGAAACTGCTGCTCCGCTCTGACGGCACATCGGTGTATATGACTCAGGACATCGGTACGGCAGAGATGCGCTTCAACGACTATCCTATCGACAAGATGATTTATGTTGTGGGAAACGAGCAGAACTATCACTTCCAGGTGCTGTCAATATTGCTCGACCGCCTCGGCTTCAAGTGGGGCAAGGAGCTTGTCCACTTCTCTTACGGCATGGTGGAGCTGCCTAACGGCAAGATGAAGAGCCGCGAGGGAACGGTGGTTGACGCCGACGACCTGATAGCAGCGATGATAGACGACGCACGCCGCACAAGCGAAGAGCTGGGCAAGTTTGCCGACATGAGCGACGAGGAGCGTGCCGAGGTTTCGCGCATGGTAGGTATGGGTGCGCTCAAATACTTCATCCTGAAGGTTGACGCCCGCAAGAACATGCTGTTCAATCCAGAAGAGTCAATCGACTTCAACGGCAACACAGGTCCGTTCATTCAGTACACTTACGCCCGCATACGCAGCATCCTGCGCAAGGCCGAGGCTCAGGGCATAGCAGTGCCCGAGGCATTCAGCGGCAACGTAAACCTGAGCGTCAAGGAGACAGAACTGATACAGAAGATGAACGAATATGAGGCTGCCGTGCGCCAGGCCGGCATCGACTACAGCCCGAGCGGCATAGCCAACTACTGCTACGAGCTGACCAAGGAGTTCAACCAGTTCTATCATGACTTCAGCATCCTCGGCGCCGACACTGACGACGAGAAGGCTCTGCGCCTGCTCATCGCCAAGAACGTGGCCAAGACTCTGAAGAACGGCATGCGCCTACTCGGAATCGAAATGCCGGAACGAATGTAATAATTGTTGAGGAGTTAGAGTAGTTAAAGTAGTTATCGCTCACGGTGTGAGCTTAGTAGTTAAAGTCAAATGCCTTCAAGGCGTGATTTTAGTTTTGTTCAACTGCTCTAACTCCTTTATCTTTCATGATATCAACTTATCTTATTTCATCAGCCAAGGTGCTCAATATAAACTGCTCCACAAAATACCAGTTATTATGAATTATGAATTAACTAACTGTAATCCTCCAGATTATCGTAATGACACAGTACTGCCTCTTCCTTTGGAAGTTAAGGCTGACGCATGGGCTGTTGACGCGGCGTGCAGCGGCAATCCGGGACAGATGGAGTACAGGGGCATCGACCTTACTACGGGTGCTGTGGTGTTTCATTACGGTCCGGTGTTCGGAACGAACAACATTGGCGAATTCCTTGCCATCGTGCATGCACTGGCGCTTATGGAGCAGAAAGGCATCAAGAAGACTATATACAGCGACAGCTTCACGGCCATAACATGGGTAAGGAAGATGCAGTGCAAGACAAAACTGGAGCGCACGGCCAAGACCGCACAGCTGTATAACGTCATAGCAAGAGCCGAAAACTGGCTGCGCACGCACACGTTCCGCACGGAACTCATCCAGTGGGACACGCGCAAATGGGGAGACATTCCGGCCGACTTCGGACGAAAATAGCCCCGCGTCTGCAATGCAGGCATACAAATAAGCCGGCATGACGGCATAAAAAGTTATAAAAACATCAACCTGAAACATCATGAACCCTTACACACAATGCGCCCTGCTCTCGGCCTCAACGTTGAGAATGTTGCCGCACATACTGCTATATCTGCGCTTCAGGAAGACCATTGACGCCGACCTTGAGCCTTACGGAGAAGGCAAGGGCGGCATACTTACCTTTATTAAGGTGTGCACACGGCAGAAGGTGTTCCGCAACCTGTTCTATTATCGCCTTGGCGAATACCGCTCCGTGTTCATCAAGTGGCTCATGCCCGAGGACAAGTCGCTCCACATAACGTGCCCGTCGATAGGCGAAGGATGCCATCTAGAGCATTCTTATTCAACCTATCTCAACGCCGACAGCATAGGCCGCAACTTCTATTGTCTGCACCTCGTTACGCTCGGCAACGGCAAGGACGGACGCCCCACCATAGGCGACAACGTGAGCATATACACAGGTTCGATGGTGTTCGGCAAGGTAAAGATTGGCAACAACGTCAGGATTGGCGCCGCCACAGTCATATATAAGGATGTGCCCGACAACTGCACCGTGGTGGGCAATCCGGCCGTTATAGTAAAGAAGGACGGCAAGAAAGTGAATATTCCATTATAACAAAATATCAACAAGACACATGACCGAATTTGAGAAAATGCGCAGCAGCCAGCTCTACAACTTCTCCGACCCGGAGATATTCAAGAGTCTTGACCACGCAAAGAAGCTGTGTGCCAGGCTGCAGACAGTCACCATAACAGACGACTGCTACCGTGAGATGATTGAAGACCTCATACCCGGCATACCGGAGGACAGCGTGGTGTGCCCGCCGTTCCACTGCGACCACGGCAACGGCATAACCATGGGGCGCAACGTGTTCGTAAACTACAACTGCGTGATGCTCGACGGAGGCCGCATTACCATAGGCGACAACGTGCTTATAGGCCCCAACTGCCAGATATACACGCCGCAGCATCCGATGGACTACGTGCCGCGCCGCGGTACGATAGAGACGGCTTATCCTGTAACCATAGGCGAGGACACATGGCTCTGCGGCAGTGTTATCGTGTGTCCGGGTGTAACGATAGGCAAGCGATGCATCATTGCTGCCGGCAGCGTGGTTACTAAAGACATACCCGACGACTCGCTCGCAGCAGGCAATCCGGCAGTGGTAAAGCGCCGCCCGGTAGTTGACAAATAAGCCATGCGCGGCTCATCTACATCACTATACAACAACAAAGATTATTTTCTGATTATGAAACCAGTTGACAAGAAGTCTCTTCTCTTTGTGTGTCTCGGCAATATATGCCGCTCTCCGGCTGCCGAGGCAATACTGAAATATAAGCTCGAAGACAACAAGCGCCTGGCAGGACGCATTGAGGTAGACTCTGCCGGCATCGGCTCATGGCACGAAGGACAGCTGCCCGACCGCCGCATGAGAAGCCACGGAGCAAGCCGCGGATACGACCTGAGCAGCAGGGCAAGACAGATTAAGCCGGCCGACTTCAGCCGCTTCGACTATGTTTTCGCGATGGATCATCAGAACGTGGCCGACCTTAACCGCGTGGCACGCAACGACGACGACCGCAAGAAGATAATGTGTACGGCCGACTTCATGACCCGTCATCCGCAATACGACACCGTGCCCGACCCATATTACGGAGGCGATGCCGACTTCGAGCTGGCTCTCGACCTTATAGAAGATGCCTGCGACGGCATCATTGCATGGCTCGAGAAACAGATGTAATGCTCTGACAAGCAATGCCTAAGCCATAGCGAGGCTGACAGCATACCCATTTATTATTAGCGCCGCATATACCCATTTGCAGGTATATGCGGCGCTCTGTTTTTATACCTCAGCACACTTAACGCTGCCAAACATGGCTCATCGTACCGTGCAAGGCATGAAAACAGGCCGGCCATCACCCTTTTTGGTGATTAGAGACGCACATTCATTTAATCTTATTTTACCGATTTTTAAGTATTGTAAACATTTTTACAAGCCATTACCTTTGCATCGAAAAATCAAAAAATAAGACATAAATGAACTTAACGGGAAAAACTTTTCTGACATGTGCCGCAGCCATTCTGTTCACTTCCGCACAGATGCAGGCACAACATTCGGCTGCCGACAGCGTGTATCAGCACGCCAAGGGCAATCGCCTGAGCATCGGCGGATATGGCGAAGTGGCACTGACGCGCAACTTCTACAGCGACAACGTTTATCGTTATTCTAACGCAAGCCAGTATAAGAACGATCCAAGCCACGGACGCTTCGACATTCCGCATGCCGTGATATACATAAGCTACGACTTCGGAAAGGGCTGGAGCATGTCGAGCGAGATTGAGTTTGAGCACGGCGGAGCAGGCGGTGCCGTTGAGAAAGAGTTTGAAGAGGCCGGCGAATGGGAACAGGAAACCGAGAAAGGCGGCGAGGTGGAGTTGGAGCAGTTTTGGATTCAGAAGTCGTTCGCACGCTGGGCAAATATCCGTATCGGACACATAGTAGTGCCCGTAGGCCTCACCAACGCCCATCATGAGCCGCTAAACTTCTTTACTGTCTACCGTCCCGAAGGCGAATCTACCATTCTTCCCTGCACATGGCACGACACAGGCATCAGCTTCTGGGGCCGCTCGGGCGACTTCCGTTATGAGCTGCAGTTCATTGCCGGACTCGACGCCTTCATGTTCGACCGCGACAACTGGGTGCAGAACGGTGCCGGTTCGCCATTCGAATTTAAGGTGGCCAACAAGTATGGCTTTGCCGCGCGCATTGACAACTACACCATTCCGGGCCTGCGCATCGGTCTTAGCGGATACTACGGACAGTCGATGCACAACACTTATCCGCACGACATGGAAGGCGAAGGCAAGGCCAACGACAAGGTTAAGGGCAACGTATATATCGGAGCTTTCGATTTCACTTACTCGGGCCACAACTGGATTGTAAGAGGCAACGCCGACTACGGGTACGTGAGCGACGCATCGAAGATAAGCGCCATAAAGCGTAACCTTGTGTCGAGCGGCGCGCCTTATAAGAAGTCGCCCGTAGGCAAGAATGCCGTAGCAGCAGGCATCGAGGCCGGATATGACATTTTCTCACAGATACCCAAGCTCAGAAACAAAAACCAGAAGCTGTATGCCTTTGGCAGATATGAGTACTACGACTCATACATTCCTGCCGCCGACCAGGCCGACTACGAATATACCGACCGCAACCGCATGGCCGTAGGCCTCAACTACTACCCTGTTCCGCAGATTGTCGTGAAAGGTGAATACTCAAAGAGATTCCTCAAATCAAAATACAACGACGAGCCTTCGGTGTCGATAGGCGTGGCATATCAGGGATTCTTTCTGTAAGACGACGAAGCCGGACACCCTGAATGTATAGAAGAAACGATACAAGTATTAATATAAAAACAAAGTAAGCTATGGAAAAAATCTTTAAATTGCCCCTTGCACTCATGCTCGGAGCAGCAGTAATGTTTGGTTTTTCGTCATGCAGCGACGATGACGACATCGACGACGGAAGTGCGTTGACAGAGAAAGAAGCCTTCCTGAAAGAGGCGGCAGGCGTGTATGTAAACGACGTTGTATATTCAACCTACGGAAGTCTGGCTGCCGAGACAAACAGTCTTTACGAACAGCTGTATGCCGTGAAGGAAAAGTTTAAGACAGACCCGAACTCGGTTACGCAGACAGAGATTGACAACATCTGCGCCACATTCCTGAGTGCGCGCGCCTATTGGGAAAAGAGCGAGGCATTCCTGTTCGGCGCAGCAACCGACTTCGGCATCGACCCGCACATCGACACATGGCCGCTCGACCTGGAAGGACTGGCCACAGAGCTGAAGAACACCGACAAAGTGGCCAACATGGACGGCGAAGACGGCATATCCTATGCAGCCAACAAACTGGGACAGGAGCTGCTGGGATTCCACGGCATTGAGTTTATCATCTTCCGCGACGGCGCCAACCGCAAGATTGAGAAGCTGCGCGGCGTTGAGGATGACCCGGATTTTGTTAAGGTGGCAACAAACGTTACAGGTCTTGAAGAACTGATTTATGCCACAGCCGTTGCCGGCGACCTGCGCGACCGCTGCTATCAGCTCAACGTATCATGGAACGCCGACGCACCCGAAGAGCAGCGCACACGTGTCGTAGACGAGTGTGAACTGCCTTGCACCGTGGGCAGCGGCAACAACTCTTATGGCACAAACATGCTCAACGCCGGTCAGGCCGGAAGCACTTATGCAATGTGGCGCGAGGTGGCAAGCACCATCCTGCTGAGCGGATGCGAGAATATTGCAAAGGAAGTGTACTCACAGAAGATGGGACTTGCCTACAGCGGCGAAGACCCCAACTACATTGAGTCGCCTTACAGCAAGCGCTCCTTCTATGACTTCTACGACAACATCATAAGCATAGAGAACAGCATATACGGCGGCGTTGAGGGCAACCGCAACGAGAGCAAGTCGATCATGGCGTACTTGAAAAAGTATAACCCGGAACTTGCCGCCACGGTTGAGACAAACATAAAGAACTCTCTCGATAAGCTTACGGCATGTCAGAACAGCGGCACTGCCTTTGTTGACAATCCCAAAGCTCAGTGTGTGGCCGACGCCATAGCTGCCATAGAAGCGCTCGACGCAAGCCTGACGGCAGCATCAACATGGATTGCAGCCAACTGACAATACTTTTTAAAGGTTATTAGAAGTTATGCCACGGCAAGCCTTCACACGGTCTGCGTGGCGTAACTTTACGCCTGAAAGGCAAGAGCAATCGCTGAACCGATAAAGAAAGCAAAGACAAAGTAATCTTAAAACAGCATATTATGAAATTTATAAGTATCAGAAACTGTCATTTTGCCGCCCTCGCGGCGTGTGCCTGCCTGTCGTTTCAGGCCTGCACTGACGATGAGCGTCTGCCGGAGAACACGGGCGACATTGAGTATATTGGACAGGATGTGGGCAACTTCTCGGCCGACGAGTGGTATCCGGGCGGCAAGCTCGGCACTACCGAAAACGTAGGCGCAGGCTGCTATGAAGACGACGCCCCTATAGTAGACGAAATGGGACTGCTAAGTGAGTTTCATCTCGGCGAGGTGCTCTTTGAGCGCAACTTCAACACGAGCACTCCGCCGTTCAACGGTCTCGGACCGGCATCGGTCAGAAAGTCGTGCATCGACTGCCATCCGGGCTACGGTCACGGCAAGCGGCAGGAGTCATATAAGGCTGGTTTCGGCAACGGCTACCTGCTCGTGATATATCATCCCGAAGACGGAGCCAACAGCAACGACGGTCCCTACATCAGCGAGGTGACGGGCATGCCGCAGACACAGGCCGTGTCGCCGTTTCTTCCGCCCGTTGACGAGGACAAAATCAGCATGACATGGAAAACCGTGGAAGGTACGATGCCGAGCGGACTGTCGGCAACGGAGTTTCCCGACGGCGAGAAATATCAGCTCATATATCCCGAAGTGACCATTTCGCAGGATGCGTTCAACACCGACCCGAAGCCTACCAACATTGCCGTACGCCTGGAGTCGACAATAGGCATAATGGGCACGGGACTCATTGACGCCATACCCGAGGACTCGCTCAAGAAGCAGTATCAGGAGGAGGAGGCTAAATACATAGAGCTTAACCCTGCCATGTGGGACAAGGCCGCCAACGACTGGGCATCTACGGCCTACTATACCAACTGGACTTCGCCGGGCGCGCTGGCCGACGGCACTCCCGTCACGGGGATGATAAAGCGCTACACCTATGCGCTGACACGTGCCAGTCTGCAGGACGGCGCCGGAGCCAACGCCATGTGGAACATTCCGAACGTGAGCCGCCCTGACCGCCCGAAGCTCTACACCACCGACGCATGGGCCCTGGCGATGTCGAAGAACCAGGACGTGATAGCTGCGATAAAGAGCGACCCTACGTCGCCGTATTATGCCGACGGAACTGACAGCGGCATTGCCGACGCCGTGAAGAATCTGCTGTCACCAAGCACCAACCAGTTTGACAACCAGTGGCACAACTTTGAGCCGGAGATGAGCAACGACAACTTCTACGCCTTCATGGTGTGGCACCGCGGACTGGCCATACCTCGCGCCCGCAACCTTAACGACCCTGATGTGCAGCGCGGCAAGAAGTTGTTTATGGAGATGGGCTGCGCCACATGCCACCGTCCGTCGTGGACAACGGGCGACGACAACTACTGGACGCCCGACGTGATAAAGGGCAAGCCGCTGCCTAAGTATCCGCGCCAGAAGATTTATCCTTACTCTGACTTTGTGCAGCACCGTCTGCACATGATCAACGACATTCACGGCTCATGGTGCCGCACCACACCGCTGTGGGGCCGCGGTCTGTCGCTGATTAACACCGGTGCGCAAGACCGTCTGCACGACTGCCGCGCACGCAACGAGATAGAGGCCATAATGTGGCATGCCTACAGCAAGGAGAGCGACGCATACGCCTCGGCTGCAAAGTTCTATAACCTCAGCAAAGCCGACCGCGACGCCGTGGTGAAGTTCCTGCAGGCGATATGATTTTTTGTAGTTAAAGGAGTTAGAGTAGTTAAAGGAGTTAAAGTCATATGTCTTGTGGCTTTACTCCTTTTAAATATTGTGAATAAGTAATTCAATAAATATTTTTGCCTTGACTCCTAAAGAGCAATGCTATTGACTTTAACACCTTTAACTACTCTAAACTCCCGTCTTACAAAAGTGAAAAATCCAAATGCGTAGTGGTTGATAAGAAGCAACAAGGCTATTGACTTTAACTCCTAGCCAACTTGTTGGCGATAACTACTTCTAACTCCTTTAACTCCTAAAAGCACATGACCCTTTCCCGTTCCCTCCTTGCTCTTTACGTGAGCATAATAACGATAATGGCTGCGGCCACGATAACAGAGAAATACATGGGCAGCGACTATGTTGCCGACGCCATATACGGCTCATGGTGGTTTGCCGTCATGTGGACATTGCTGGCGGCAGCAGGCGTGGCGTATATCATGAAGAGGCGCGTAAAGCGCGCGTCGGTGCTGCTGCTCCACGGCTCGTTCGTCGTGATACTGCTCGGCGCCCTGCTCACCCACGTGTCGGCATCGCAAGGCACGGTCAAACTACGGCTCGGCGAGACAACCGACACGTATGTGGTCAGCACGAAAGACGGCGACATACGGCACACGCTGCCGTTCAAGCTAAGGCTGAAGTCGTTCGACATACACTACCACGACGGCACAAAAGCCGCGGCCGACTATGTAACAAGGCTCACCGTTACCGACGGCGACAAGACCACAGAGGCACTTGTGTCGATGAACAACATATTCAGCTACAAGTCTGTAAGGCTCTATCAGATGTCTTACGACCCCGACATGCGCGGCAGCGTGCTCTCGGTCAACCGCGACCCGTGGGGCATACCCGTAACCTACTGCGGCTACGCCCTACTCTTTATTGCCATGATATGGATGCTCATCGACCCCAAGGGGCCTTACCGCCGCCTGCTGCGCAGCGACATAGTGAGAAAGGGAATGATGACCTTTGCGCTGCTTGTCGCCACTACGTTTATGGCTCACGGCGCAACAACGCTGCCTAAGGAGACGGCCGACAAGTTCGGACGGCTGTATGTTCTCTACAACAACCGCGTATGCCCGCTGCAGACTCTCGCCATAGACTTCACGAAGAAACTGTGCGGCAGCGCAAGCTACGGCGGCTACACGGCAGAACAGGTGCTGATGGGCTTCGTGATGTGGCCCGACGAGTGGAGCCGCGAGCCGCTGCTCAGACTGAAGGGCGGCGCCCTGCGCGACAGGCTGCAGCTGCCCCGCCACTGCGCCATAAACACCTTCTTCAACGACATGATGGGCGGATACATCATTGGCCCCTACCTGAACGAATACTACAACGGGCACGACGATGAGTTTCACCGCCAGGTGGCCGACGTAGACGCGCGCATACAGCTCGTGATGGACTTGCGGCGCGGCAAGCTGCTTAAGGTGTTTCCGTATACCGTCAACGGCAACACCACATGGTATGCCCCAACAGACATCATGCCCGACTCTGCCGTAGCCCCGGCCGACAGACTGTATATGCAGAACGTATTTTCGCTGATATATCAGGAGGCACTGGCAGGCAACATGGCTTCTGTGGGCAACATTGCCGACAAGATGCTGCGCTATCAGCACAAGAACGGCGGCAGCTCGCTGCCTTCAGGCATGCAGACGCGGGCCGAACGGCTGTATAACGCCGTGCCCTTTGCCACCATTCTCTTCATGCTCAACCTCGGCATGGGCTTCGCCACGCTGTTTGCCGTTCTCTGGCTTATGACACGCCCCACAAGGCGCACCTTGCGCGGCAGCATGCTAATGAAGATTGCAGTAGCTGTCATGCTGCTTTCTTTCGCGGCGCTCACTCTCTGCGCGGCTCTGCGCTGGCTGATAAGGGGCACCGCACCCATGGCAAACGGCTACGAGACGATGCTGCTCATGGCATGGATAATCATGGCGGCGTCGCTGCTGCTGTGCCGTCGCTTCGCCATAGTGCTCACCTTCGGCTTCATCATGTCGGGCTTCTTCCTGCTCGTGTCGCACATAAGCCAGATGGATCCGCAAATAACCCACATCATGCCGGTGCTGCAGTCGCCCCTGCTCAGCATCCACGTGTCGGTGATAATGACGGCTTTCGCCCTGCTCTCGCTCACCTTCATCTGCGGCATCACGGCCCTGCTGCTGCGCGCCATGAGGGGCAGTCGTGCAGAGGGGCTCGCCGCTCAGCTTGCAGCCCTGCGCGCCCTGTCGCAGCTGTTCTACTATCCAGCCATGGCAGCCCTGGCCGTGGGCATATTCGTAGGCGCGGTGTGGGCCAACGTGTCGTGGGGCACCTACTGGAGCTGGGACGCAAAGGAGGTGTGGGCGCTGATAACCTTCATGGTGTATGCCGCAGCTGCACACGGGACGTCGCTCCCGATGATGCGTAGGCCCATGCCGTGGCACGTGTTTATGGTGGCAGCCTTTGCCACAATACTGATGACATACTTCGGCGTGAACTATTTTCTTGGCGGAATGCACTCGTATGCATGACGCCGGGACAGAGCCGACGCACTCAAGGGCAGCAAAAGGCAATGCTGCCCGGAATGCCGTTTTGTAAAAAAATCGGATAAAATCCGTCCGTTTGACGCTCTCAGAACAGCGATGCCCGTGGAAAAGCCATAGTTTGGCGCAAAAAACACGAAAAACATTGCAGTTTTGTCATCTTCCTTATTATCAGCACTTTATACCTAAGAAGAGACAAAATTGCAATGGTTAAAAAATATTACTCTGCCGTTTACGGTGCAAAAGTGGGCCACTTACGCTGCAAAACATGCCCGCTTTTCGTCCGTAAAGCATGCTTTCAGACTCAAAAACCCATGCTTTCATTCCTTTCATAACAGGGTAAAAGTGAATGTATGTTAACCATACGACATTCTTATCCAATAAAATTAACATCCGTTGTATTTTAATTTTCCAGAACGGAAAATATTTTTGTCATAAGTTTTTACCACGCAACAAAGCCCATGAGCAGGGCGGAAAACATGATAAGACACAAAATAAAACGGGAGGCCTCTTCACAGAGACTTCCCGTCAGTTAACTTAAAACAATCAATAAAAGAAATAGATTGTCACGTTAAAATTATATGTTCGGCGGCACACACGGGGCACATCAGCCCCACTGCCGTCAGTCTTTATATTGATAATGTCTGGCTATTATCTTATGAAGAGCAGCTCACGATACTTAGGCAGAGTCCAGAGTTCGTCGGCAACGATAAGCTCGAGCTTGTCAATGTGGTAGCGTATCTCCTCCATCTTTGGAGCCACCGTGTCGTGATATGCTATGGCTTTCTCGCGCTCGCTCTCAATCTTGTTGGCCACCTTGCGCGCGTTGATAAGCTCGTCAACGCCGTTCTCTATTATCTGCGTGCGCTCGGCAATCTCCTCAATAATCTTGATGTTGCGCGAGCAGAGCTTCTCAACCTTCTCCTTAGAGAATATCTGCAGCATGTTCTGAACGTTCTTGGCCAGCTGGCTCTGATAGTGGGTTGCCACAGGTATGATGTGGTTCATCGACAGGTCGCCCATTACACGTGCCTCAATCTGTATGCGCTTGGTGTAGGTGTCCCATTTAACCTCGTTGCGGGCAGCAAGCTCTTTCTCGCTCATCACGTTCATGTCTTCAAACATCTTTATCGACTCCTTGCTCAGGTAGTTGTCGAAGATAAGCGGACAGCTTGTCTCGCAGTCGAGTCCGCGGCGCTTTGCCTCCTCAACCCACTCGTCAGAATATCCGTTTCCGTCGAAGCGTATGGGCTTGCAGGTCTTGATGTCCTCGCGCAGTACGTCGATGATGGCGCTTGTCTGGTCTTGTCCCTTTTCGATGAGGGCGTCAACGCGTTTCTTGAAGTCGGTCAGAGCCTCAGCCACGGCTGTGTTGAGGGCTATCATGGCCGAAGCACAGTTGGCCTCGCTGCCCACGGCACGGAACTCGAAGCGGTTACCTGTAAAGGCAAACGGACTTGTACGGTTGCGGTCGGTGTTGTCTATGAGCAGTTCGGGTATCTCAGGTATGTCGAGCGTCATGCCCTGCTTGCCTGCCACGTTGAACAGGTCCTTGCTGTTGCTGTTCTCTATATGGTCGAGCAGTTCTGACAGCTGCTTGCCGAGGAACGAAGATATGATTGCCGGAGGTGCCTCGTTGGCTCCCAGACGATGGGCGTTGGTTGCGCTCATGATAGAAGCCTTGAGCAGTCCGTTGTGTCTGTATACGCCCATGAGAGTCTCAACGATGAAGGTAACGAAGCGCAGGTTGTCTTCAGGAGTCTTACCCGGTGCATGCAGCAGCACGCCGGTGTCGGTAGACAAGCTCCAGTTGTTGTGCTTGCCCGAACCGTTGATGCCTGCGAAGGGCTTCTCATGCAGCAGCACGCGGAAGCCGTGCTTGCGTGCCACTTTCTTCATGAGCGACATGAGCAGCATGTTGTGGTCGATGGCCAGGTTGGTCTCCTCGAATATAGGAGCTATCTCAAACTGGTTGGGGGCAACCTCGTTATGGCGTGTCTTACAGGGGATTGACAGCTCGAGAGCCTGCACCTCAAGGTCTTTCATGAAGGCCTGTACGCGGTCGGGGATGGTGCCAAAGTAGTGGTCGTCCATCTGCTGGTTCTTGGCAGAGTCGTGGCCCATCAGGGTGCGTCCTGTAAGCATCAGGTCGGGACGTGCACTGTAGAGTCCCTCGTCAACGAGGAAATACTCCTGCTCCCATCCAAGGTTGCATGTAACCTTTTTTACTCTCTGATCGAAATAATGACAAACCTCAGTTGCGGCAGTGTTCACAGCGTGAAGGGCACGCAGCAGCGGAGCCTTGTAGTCGAGAGCCTCGCCAGTGTAAGAGATGAAGATAGTAGGAATACACAGCGTGTCGTCCATGATGAACACGGGTGATGTGGGATCCCAGGCTGAATATCCGCGTGCCTCGAAGGTGTTTCTGATACCGCCGTTGGGGAACGAGCTTGCGTCAGGCTCCTGCTGTACGAGCAGCTTGCCCGAGAACTCCTCTATCATGCCGCCCTTGCCGTCGTGCTCTATGAAGGCGTCGTGCTTCTCGGCAGTGCCTTCTGTAAGCGGCTGAAACCAGTGAGTGTAGTGTGTAACGCCGTTCTCCTCGGCCCACTGCTTCATGCCGGCAGCCACTGCATCGGCTATAGAGCGGTCGAGTCGCGAACCGTTGTCAATGACATCAATGAGCTTGTCATATACATCTGCAGGCAGGTACTTATACATCTTTGCCCTATTGAAGACATACTTGCCGAAGTATTCTGACGGGCGTTCCAGCGGAACCATTACTTCCAGCGGCTTTTTCTTGAAAGCCTCTTCAACAACCTGAAATCTTAAGTTTGTCATTGTTAAAAAGTTTTATTTATTATACTTATGCCTATTCTTTATCTGAAAACATATGCAAAGATAATGCTAAATTTCATTATGACACCTTTTTATGAGATAAATGTTGCTTTTTTTTACATTCATAGCGCAATTTATAATACAAAGTAAGTCTTTCGCAGACTTAAATTGGCATAACATGCGCCACACGCACCACTCACCCACATGTCAATGACGCCACGTCGCCCGGTGTGTACTTACGCCCGTCAAGCAGAAACCTTACGGCCCGGCGTCCTGCCGCATTCTACTTCTGCATCCACAGACTTATGCGGCGCATGGCCTCCTTGCAGTCTTCACGCTCACCGAAGGCCGTAAGCCTTACGAAGCCTTCGCCGCTCGGCCCGAAGCCTACGCCCGGCGTGCATACCACCTGCGCTCCATAGAGCATCTGCTCAAAGAACTTCCAGCTGTCAATGTTGCCCGGAGTCTTCACCCAGAGATACGGAGCGTTTACGCCGCCATACACCTTCAGTCCTAAAGATGTCAGCGTCTCACGCATTATCTTGGCGTTGTCCATATAGTATTTTATAGTCTCCCTTACCTGCTCCTTGCCTTCGGGGGTATATATAGCCTCGGCTGCGCGCTGGCTTATATAGCTTGTGCCGTTAAACTTGGTGCACTGCCTGCGGTTCCACATCGGATTCAGCGGATAGCGCTCCTTGCCGTCTATGCTGGCAGCCGTAAGTTCCTTGGGCACAACCGTATAGCCGCATCTAACGCCGGTGAATCCTGCCGTCTTCGAGAAACTTCTGAACTCTATCGCAACCTTGCGCGCCCCTTTTATCTCATAAATCGAATGGGGAATGTCGTCGTCCTGAATATAAGCCTCGTATGCAGCGTCATAGAATATCAGAGTGTCGTTTTTCAGCGCATAGTTCACCCACTTGCGCAGTTCTTCCTTCGTTATAACTGTTCCCGTAGGGTTGTTCGGATAACACAGGTATATTATGTCGACACGCTGGTCGGGTATCTGTGGCACAAAGTTGTTCTCTTCCGTACATGGTATATAGGTAACGTTGCTCCACTTGCCGTCAACAAGCGCACCAGCCCTGCCGCACATCACGTTAGAGTCGACATATACGGGATATACCGGATCGGTAACGCCGAAGTTGTTGTCCCAGCGCACCAGTTCGCCAATGTTGCCCGTGTCGCTCTTTGCACCGTCGTTGACGAACACCTCACTCGGGTCGATATGTATGCCGCGCGAAAGATAGTCGTTCTTCACGATAGCCTCACGCAGGAACATGTATCCCTGTTCAGGACCGTATCCGTGAAAGCCTTCCCTGGTGCTCATCTCGTCAACGGCCTTGTGCATGGCCTTGATAACAGCAGGACACAGCGGACGCGTAACGTCGCCGATGCCAAGGCTTATCACGTTGGCCTTCTGATGCGACACCTTAAAGGCATTCACCTTTTTCGCAATGTCGGCAAACAGATAGTTTTTTGTCAGTTTTAGATAATGTTCGTTTATTAATGCCATATTTATTTTTATTGATGTTTAAGTTATTTTCTTTTCTATGTTGTGACTGTTCCTAATTCCGGCCTCTGCCTGTTTCTAAAAATTCCTGATACAATCTTTTGTCTTTAAAAAACTCACCTAATCTGATTTATGCTTATATCCGCAACCTTATCAGGGAAGCGGTATCTCGCCGTCAAACACAAATTCGGCACCGCCAGTAAGATAAACATGATTGTCAGTTTCTCTCCATTCAATTTCGAGCGTGCCTCCGTCCATCACGACCTTACTGCTGCAGCCTGCCACTCCGAGCTTTGCCGCCGCAACAGCCGTGGCACATGCCCCGGTGCCGCATGCCATCGTTATGCCGCTTCCACGCTCCCACACCCTTGTACGCAGCGTGTCTTTCTCAACGAGATGGGCAAACTCTATATTACAGCGTGCAGGGAAAGCCTCGTGATGCTCCAGCAAGCGCCCGTAGGTCTCTACGTCGGCAAGGCCTTCAGCGTCAGTGAATATCACGAAATGCGGATTACCCATCGACACAAACGTGCCTTTAAAGAGTTTGCCGCCGGCTTCAAGCATGCCTCCCGTCTCGGCGTCTGTCCTAGGCACAAACTGTCCGGCCACATCAAAGCGCGGCTCAAGCATGTCTACGGTTACGCTGTCAACCTTCTGTCCGCAGACATGCAGCTTCAGAGTCTTTATTCCCGAAAGAGTTTCGAGGCGTATAGTACGACTCGACGTCATGCCTTTTTCATAAAGATACTTTCCAATGCATCTTGAGGCATTGCCGCACATCATTGCTTCAGAACCGTCGGCATTGAATATGCGCATGGAAAAATCGGCATCGGCAGACACAGGGCGCCCTATCAGCACCAGCCCGTCGCTGCCTATGCCCTTATGGCGCGAACTCCACTTTATGGCAGCCTCAACAGGAGAAGGAATATTATACAGCAACGTATTAACATAAATATAATCATTCCCGGCTCCGTGCATCTTCGTAAATCTAATCATTGTTGGTGTCATTATGATTATCTTTTCACGTTAATGTTTTCTTTTTGCATGATCTTCAATGCAAATTTACAACATCTTGTGCAACATAATAACACTTTCATCAATTTATTACATTACTTTATACAAAATATTACGTTTTATCAATAAATATACAATATTTATTATAAATCATTACAATAAATAACCATATTCAATACAAATCGTCAGTAAAGCAAAAAGTTTAGATTACCGAAAAAACAACATCAAAAATCCAAAAATATCCATTAAAATTAATGGGTTATAATAACAAGGTTACACGAACAGGCTTATTGACAAAAAACCGGCTCTTGTCTCGCTTTGGACAAGAGCCGGTTGTATCTTATAATAACGCTATATTACAAAGGCGTTAAACGTACGGAAATTATCAGTTTTCTTTACTTTTTCATCCGCATGTTGAGCTGATAAATGGCGGGCAGGAATATGAACATAGAGAATATCAGCGACAGCACCACACTCTTCTGATTGCCGCCGAAAAGTCCGTCGAGACTGCTCATCGAGGCTATATGCGGGAACAGCGTGCACAAGACATACACCACGGTGTTGTTGACCCAATGGACGGCCACACCGGGCAGGATGCTCCCCGTGCGGTAATACATCCAGCCGAGCAACAGACCAATGAGGAAGGCATGGGGCATCTGGGCAGGATTTAGATGGATGACGGCAAACACGGCGGCTGATATCAATATGGCCACCCACGGACGCGAGAAGCTGCCGAGAAGCGACTTGAGGATGGCGCCGCGGAACACGGTCTCCTCAACAAACGGAACCAGCAGGCAGAGCACAAAATAGCCATACTGGCTGCTCATGAGCTGGCGGAATGTTTCTTCTGACGTGTTGGCCAGGTCAGGCATAAGGCTCTGAAGCCACACCGAAGGCAACAGAGTGCCGAGCGAGGCTATGCCGCTCCAGAAGAATATGCCCCACTTGCCTGAACGCAGATAGGCAGGCGAGAGCACGGCCCACTTGCGCCAGACAAACAGCGCAAGCGTGAGGGCACTGTAAACGGCGCACGAAAGTATCTGCATGGGGGCAGTTATCAGCTCAAGCTTCTGACCGTTAAGCACGGCGAGCACGTCTGACGAGGAATGTCCGGCGGCGAGAAGCCACACGGCAAACACCGCCCACGACACGAAATACTGTATGCAGATGAATGCAAACAGATATAATAATGCTTTCTTCATTTCTTGAATTTATGTGATAAAACTATGTTTTAACAGGAAAAATATGTGCGAATGGGCGCATCGCACTTAGCAATCACACCCTTTCGAGTATCTTTTCGGCAGCTTCGCGGTCGAGCCACAGCTGGTCTACGAGCTTTTTGATTGAGCAGAACTTCTGCTCGTCGCGCAGGCGGTGATAGAACAGCACGTCTACCTGCCGGCCGTAGATATCTTCCTCAAAGTCGAAGATGTTAACCTCGAGCGTGGTTTCATGACCGTCAAAGGTTGGCCGTGTGCCGATGTTCATCATGCCGTTGAGCAGACCGTCGCAGCCCTCCACCCTTACTTTCACGGCATAAACGCCATGCTCGGGTATCAGCTTCTGCGCATCGTCCACCTCAATGTTGGCCGTAGGAAAACCCAGTTTGCGTCCCTCACGGTAGCCGCCCTTCACCTTACCTGAAAAGAAGTAAGGATAGCCAAGGCACATGGCAGCCATGTCGGCCTCGCCTCCGGAAAGGAATGTGCGTATAACCGAGGAGCTTACATTGACGCCGTTGAGCACGAAAGCATTGCCGCGCACCACCTCGATGCCTATCTCGCGGCCATAACCCACATAGTCGTCAAAGCCTTCGGTACGGCTGTGGCCGAAGCGGTTGTCGTAGCCCATGATGAGTTTTCTTACGTTCAGGCGGTCGCGCAGCACGTCGCGCATAAAGTCGTAGGCCGTCATGGCAGCCATTTCGCGGTCGAAGTGGAGCACTACGCAGTTGTCGGCACCGGTCTTTGACAGCAGTGCCAGCTTCTCGTCGAGCGTAGACAGCAGCTTGGGCTGAAACTCCATGTTGAGCACCTGGCGCGGATGGCGGTCGAAGGTTATCACCGTCGACTGCAGTTCTGGGCTGGCCGCCGCGCAGTCGGTTACAGACTTTATGAGATACCGGTGTCCGCGGTGAACGCCGTCGAAGAATCCGATGGTGGCCACGCAGGGCGCCATCTCAGCGCTGTCGGTATCTGTAAATATAGTTCTCATAAGCTACTTTACGGTTATTATTTCACACACGGTCGAGCCATTCGTCGCCCGTAAGGTTAAGGCTCATCATGCCCAGCTGGCTTGCTGCAGCACAGTTTACGGGCGAGTCATCGATAAACAGTGTCTCGTAGGCCGCCATGCCCGAGTCCATGAGCACCTTGCCGAATATCTGCGGGTCGGGCTTCAGCATGTGCATGCGGTACGACAGATATGTTTTCTCAAAATAGTCGTCAACATCCATGCCGTCATTCCTGAACATGCCGTCCAGGGCCTTCTGCCAGTGTATGGGGTTGGTGTTGCTCAGCAGCACCATGCGGTAGCGTCCCCTGAGGCTTGCCAGTTTCTCGAGCCGCTGGCGGGGTATGCCTGTCAGCAATGCGTTCCATGCCTCGCAGATGTCTGCATCGTCTGCATTGCAGCCGGTGCAGATGCGTCTCACCTCGTTGCAGAACTCCTCAACACCGGTGTTGCCCACCTCAAGGTCGTGAAACAGGTCTTCCTGACGGCACTCGTCAACGTACCTTACTATCTCGTGTGCTCCAATCTTGTCGAAAGCCTCGATGCAGCGATGCTTGTCAAGATTGACAAGCACGCCGCCGAAGTCGAATATTATGTTCTTTATTTCTTGCATCTCAGCCTCTTTATTCCGCGCCATATCTCACCTACCCACATTACTATGGATGTTGCGCCGATTATGGTTATCCATTCCATGGCCGACAGCGGTTCCGTGCGGAACATCTTGCCGCCGAAGGTTACGATGAGCCACTGGCCCGCAAGGATGAACAGCAGGACGAGCAGCAGACCGTTGTCGTGCTTGAAGTCGTGGAATGCCGAATGGTTAGAGCCGAACGACTTGGCGTTGAACAGATTCCAGAACTGCAGCATGACGAACGTGGTGAAGAATATCGAGAGTTCATGTATATGAAGGTCGGCACCGCTCGACAGACTGTGCAGGAGCAATGCGAACAGCACGGCAAAGAATGCCAGGCCGCAGAACACGATGCCCTTGGCCATGCCGCGGGTAATGATAAAGTCGGTGCGCTTGCGCGGCTTCTCCTTCATCACCTCCTCCGACGGCGGCAGAGATGCCAGAGCCAGTGCGGCAAAGGTATCCATTATGATGTTCACCCACAATATCTGTGTAACGGTGAGCGGCATCTCTGTTCCTATCACTGAGCCGCAAAGCACGAGCAGCAGGGCTGTAACGTTTACTACGAGCTGGAAGAACAGGAAGCGCTGTATGTTGCGGTAGAGCGAGCGGCCCCACATAACGGCGTTGACAATGCTGCGGAACGAGTCATCTATCAGCGTCATGTCGCTGGCCTCCTTGGCAACCGACGTTCCCGAACCGAGCGACAGGCCCACATGGGCGTGGTTGAGCGCAGGGGCATCGTTGGTTCCGTCGCCTGTAACAGCCACCACGGCGTCGTGCTTCTGCAGCAGGTTCACAAGGCGCTGCTTGTCGGTCGGCCTTGCACGGCTCATCACTTTCAGCTTCATAACGCGGTTGAAAGCCTCATCGTCGCTCAAAGCGGCAAAGTCGGGACCTGTTATCTGAGCCTCGGCTGGCGTATCGGCATCCCAGATGCCTATCTGGCGGGCTATCTCGATAGCTGTGGCCGATGTGTCGCCGGTTACTATCTTAACGGTTATACCTGCGTCGATACATTCCTTCACGGCTGCGGGCACGTCGGGACGTATCGGGTCGCTTATGGCTGCCACGGCCTGGAACGTAAGGTGAGCGTCGGGCGTAAGCTTGGCAGTGTCTATGTCATCGCCGTTGCCGAGCACCTTATATGCAAACGCCAGTGTACGCATGGCCTGGTTCTGATATCCCGTAAGGCGCGCGCGTATCTCGTTGCGGCGCGCGTCGTCTATGTCGCAGAACTTGGCGACAATCTCGGGCGCACCTTTCACGAAGAGCACTCGCTCAGAGCCGCGTTTAACTATGGTTGCCATATACTTGCGTTCGGTAGAGAACGGCAGCTGATGCTCTATGTTGTCTGCCTGGCGCAGCGCCTTATAGTCAGTCTTGTTCTTCTCGAGCCACAGCAGCAGGGCAACCTCTGTAGGGTTACCTATACCCTTGCCGCCTTCTTCGTCGAGATGTGCGGTTGTGTTGTATGCTATTGCTTCGTTAAACAGAGCAGCGTCGTCGGCATACATTGTCATGTCGGCCACCTGCATCTTGTTTTGCGTCAGCGTACCCGTCTTGTCGGTGCATATCACCGTAACGGCACCCATTGTCTCGCAGGCATGCAGCTTGCGCACAAGGTTGTTGTTCTTGAGCATGCGGCGCATGTTGAGAGCCAAGCTGAGCGTAACGGCCATAGGCATGCCCTCGGGCACAGACATCACGATGAGCGTAACGGCCATCATGAAGTATTCGAGCACCACCTTCACCATGCCGAGATAGTTGTCCGAATGCCACAGGTTGTGCGGATCGGTCAGTATGTCGCGGCCGAGGAATATCACAAATGCAGCCACTGATATGCCCACACCAAACTTGCTTATCATCTTGGCAAGCTTGTCGAGCTGCATGTTCAGCGGAGTCTTAACCGAAGTCATCTCCGTACTTGAGCGTGCCACCTTGCCTATTTCAGTAGCATCGCCAACCTCAGTAACCTGATACACGCCGCGGCCGTTCATCACCATAGTGCTGCGCAGCACCTTCGACGAGGGATAAGTGGCCTCCTTGTCGTTCTTGTCGGGGTCGGCATGCTTTGTTATTATCGGCTCGCCGGTGAGCGACGACTCGTCTATCTGCAGGTCGGTCGACTCGATAAGCGTTCCGTCGGCAGGTATCTCATCGCCGACTTCTATTATAACAATGTCGCCCACGACAATGTCCTTGCGTGCCACCTGCACCACCTTGCCGTTACGGCGCACCTTTACGGGCGATTCCTCGCCGAGAGCCGTAAGCACATTAAACTTCTTGGCTGCGTCCATCTCGAAGTAAAAGCCGATGGTGGTGGCAAGGATAATGGCAAGGATAATGCCGATAGACTCAATGTAGTTGTTCTCGATTACGGCAAGACCGAGCGAGATAACAGCTGCAAAAAGTAAGATTTTGATAATCGGATCCTTGTATTTTTCAAGATAAAGTTTCCACAAGGGTGTCCTCTCCGGGGGTGTAAGCACATTCTCGCCATGCGCCGAACGGCTCTTCTCCACTTCATTATCCGTCAGCCCGGGCTGATTGGTGAATAATGGGTTAAATTCGTTACTCATTTAAGACGTATAAATAATGAATTGATATTATAATCCGACTTGAACATCACAGACCCGTCAAGACCCGTAAGCCTCATTATGAGTCCGTTAATTTTACATTCTGCAAAGTTAACATAATTCGCTGAATTGTATCAACGAGATGCCCACAATCATGGTTTTTTAACGAATATTTTACCGCAAAACAACTTTTCTTCGTCATTTAAAGCATATTTTGCAAAAAATATTTGGTTATTTGAATAAATAGCTATACCTTTGCACACGAAAACTTAACACCGCAAGGTTTAAGAGGGCTTTTAGCTCAGTTGGTTAGAGCAACAGACTCATAATCTGGAGGTCCCAGGTTCAAGCCCTGGATGGCCCACAAAAGACAGGAAAGCAAAATGCTTTCCTGTCTTTTGTTGTATATTTCCCGACACACGGACCAAATTACCCAGACACATTTCTACTACCCCCACATTTTCCACAAATACCCCCCAGAAACAAGATATCCAACATAAAACACTTTTACCTATTTCTAAATATAATATTATTATATTAAGGTATAAAACAGACACACTTGCATTTAGTAAACTCCATACTATCAAAAAACATCTGTTTTCTTGGTTGTTTGAAAAAAAAACCATATATTTGCAAAAAACGAATACCGATGGAAGCTCAAAAGAAACTAAAGCTCAAAGATATAGCCAATATCTTTTCCGGAATATACGAAAGAACCGATCCGAACGGCGACATTATATATTTGCAGACAAAAGACTGTAGCGATTCAATTGTTACCAAATACGCATCACGAGTTTTCCTGACTCCAAAAGCACAAAAGAATTTACTGCAGAATAATGACATACTTTTTGCCTGTAAGGGAACTAATTATCTCTGTTTAACATATAACCAGGAAGAAGATGCCGTTGCATCAACGTCGTTTTTCGTAATACGCGTAAAATCTGATAAAGTTTTACCGGAGTATCTTTGCTGGTTTTTACGGCAACCTGCAACAAAGAATTATTTTAAGACATTTCAAACCGGAAGCGCTACGCCTCTAATCCGCAAACAAAATGTAGATGAATTGGAGATTAACATCCCTGAACTTCATACACAAACATTAATAGTGAAAATTGACGAACTGTCACAAAGGGAAAAACATCTGCAGGAAACAATAATAAAACGAAAAGAGCTTATAATTAAGCAATTATTAATGAATAAAACAATTTGAAATATATGGAAGCGATTAAGATTGATCAAGTACAAATTAACAGGGTGGTATGGAAAGCGTGCGATACATTTCGTGGACTCATTGACCCCAGCCAATACAAAGATTACATTCTGACAATGCTATTTTTAAAGTATGTCAGTGATGTATATAAAAGCAAATATGCCGAATATATCGACAAATATGAAGGTGACCACGAAAGAGCTTCACGTGCCATGCGCCATGAACGTTTCGTCGTACCTGAACAAAGTTCGTTCGATTACCTATACCAACATCGATCTGACGATAATATAGGTGAGCTTATCGACATAGCCCTGGTTGATCTTGAAGATGCAAACCATGAGAAAATGAGCAGTGAAGACGGAAGCAGCATTTTCAGGAACATCAGCTTCAACAGTGCAAACCTCGGTGAACCTAAGGAAAAGAACGCACGTCTGAAAAATCTGTTGATTGATTTTAACGAATTAAATCTCGACGAAACGCATCTTGAGAATAACGACATTATTGGCGACGCATATATGTATTTGATTTCAAACTTTGCCAGCGAAGCAGGGAAAAAAGCTGGAGAATTTTTCACACCTGCTGAAGTTTCAACATTATTGGCAAAGTTGACAAAGAGCAAACCGGGCGCACGCATCTGTGACCCAACTTGCGGTTCAGGATCATTGCTCATTAAGGCAGGCAAGGAAGTAGGAAACAGCAACTTCTCTCTTTACGGCCAAGAGGTGAACGGAAGCACTTGGGCCTTGGCCATGATGAACATGTTCTTGCACGGCTTCGACAATGCTGTAATAAGATGGGGCGACACATTACGCAATCCTAAATTGAAAGAGAACGACCAACTGATGAAGTTCGACACAGTAGTAGCCAATCCCCCATTCTCTTTGGACAAATGGGGAGCTGACGAAGCAGCAAGTGACCCATATAACCGTTTTTGGCGAGGCATACCTCCAAAGAGCAAAGGAGACTGGGCTTTCATCTCACACATGATAGAGGTCGCTCAAGAAGGCAGTGGCAAAGTTGGTGTCGTCATTCCTCACGGTGTGTTATTCCGCGGTGCGAGTGAGGGAAAAATACGCAAACACGTTATAGACGAAAATCTGCTTGAAGCAGTTATTGGTCTTCCTGCCAATCTGTTTTTCGGAACAGGCATTCCTGCTGCCATTGCTATTTTCAACAAAGGCAAACATACTGACAATGTGCTGTTTATCGACGCCAGTCGTGAATATGAGGATGGGAAAAACCAGAACAAACTGCGCCCTGAAGATATTGATCACATTGTGTCTGTATATCACCAATTTGTTTCAGGACAATTCAAACCGGGAGTTGTTGAAGACAAATACGCTTTTGTGGCAACACCTGCCGACATACAAGAGAACGACTACAACCTCAACATACCGCGATATGTCGACACATTTGAGGAAGAAGCCGAAGTAGATATCCCTGCCGTGCAGAAAGAGATTGACGCACTCGAAGCGGAGTTGGCTGAGGTACAGGCTAAGATGAAAGGATATTTAAAGGAGCTAGGATATTAAATATTTTTATTGATTATGGAATTAGCAAGTTTGATTATTTCAATATGTGCATTATTATTATCTGCTTTTACCTTTGTCATATATGACAGGAAAATAAAAAAGCAGAACTTAATATTGAATCAATACCAGATACTAAAAATTGATGAAGAAAATTTAAAGAAGAAATGTGCAAAAATATCTGGCACTGTAATAAGAGAAAACAGACAAATGCGAAAACTTGTAATTTCTAATGAAGGTTTAGCTTCTGCACATAATATTTGTATAACCGACATTCGGAACTTCAGAGGAATCAGCCTGACCGGAATGGCAAGTATTCCTTTTGAATTGTTAAATCCTGGTGAACATTTTGAGATACCATTTATGATATCAGAATCAACGCCAGATATCATAAACGTTGAATATACATGGGATGATGACAATAAAGCCCATAATATTTACAAACAAAATTTGCAACTATAATTATGACATATCTTGAACAATTATATAAAGAATGGACGGCTTTGCAGCCGCTAAAACCGGAAGACAGAAACAGGCTAGACCGGAAATTCATGCTGGAGTTCAACTACAACTCTAACCACATCGAAGGCAACACGCTGACATATGGTCAGACCGAGCTTCTGTTGTTTTTCGGCAAGGTGGTGGACGAAGCCAACATGAAAGATCTTGAAGAGATGAAGGCGCACAATGTCTGTCTCAAGATGATACAGGAAGAAGCCGGCGATAGGAACAAGCCGCTGACCGAAACGTTCATACGCCAGCTTCATAATACGCTGCTGCGCGAGGATTACACGGTGTACAGCCAACAGCATGATGGTACACCCACATCTTACATAATCCACGCCGGCATTTATAAGACACGCCCCAACTCGGTTATCACACAGACAGGTGAGCGTTTTGAATATGCGTCACCCGAAGAGACTCCAGCTCTGATGAACGATCTCGTCAGTTGGTATAACGAAGCGGAGCAACAAGGCAATATGTCTCCTATAGAACTTGCGTCGGTGTTCCACTACCGCTACATACGCATCCATCCGTTTGAAGACGGCAACGGACGCATCTCCCGCCTGCTTGTAAACTACATTCTAACACGTCATGGCTATCCGATGCTCGTTGTCAAGAGCAATGATAAGTCAAATTATCTTACTGCTTTAAACAGGTGCGATGTTGTCGTAGGCCCTACTCCATCAGTCGGTGCCCATGCCGAAGCTGAACAGCTTGACCCATTTATTACATATAGGTCAAAATGTCTGGAACGTGCGCTGCTCATAAGTATAAAAGCGGCACACGGTGAAAGCATAGATGAAGCTGATGACTGGAAAAAGAACCTTAAGCTGAAATATCGTGATAAGCTTAACAAGCCGGCACTGACAGATGAGTTTTTGGATAATGTCCTCAACAACGTGTACCAGCCTTTACTCAACCGCATTGATACTGAGCTTTCGGAGTTTTATTCAATATTCTCGTCTTTTATATGGAAGCCAAATGTCGCTAAATTCGGATTTAATGCAGACAGCAATACATACACGTCAACAATGACTGTAACTAAGTCCACAACTGTTACAACGGCAACAAGAATAATTGCAATCAGACTGATTATACAACAGTTTGTTTATAAGATTGATATTTCCTTGACAAACGGATATTTATATCACCATAGCCTATACAACAAAGAATGTTCTTATCTTGAATCTTTATCAGATCAAGATGAAGCTGACATTGTGAATGTGATAGGCCGTTTCTTAAATGCTTTCATAGAAAGCGACAATCCTGTCTAATTTAACCACTATACTGAAAATGCATAACAAGTTGGATAATTATAATAAATTGGTTGACCTTATTGGCAACATTATTGAAGCAACGAGCAATCCCAATGAACAAAAAGATATTGACAACGCATTAGATATTGCACATACCGTTGGCAATACACTAAAAGCAATTACTGACAAATAATAACAATACAATTTCACAATATGAAAATGACCACCAATAACATACCACAGGGATATAAAGATTCACCGCTTGGGATTATTCCTGAAGAATGGGAAGTTAAGAAATTGAGAGAAATTGCAGAAATAAATCCAACAAGAAAGGATTTTATCTCCCCATTCGTAACATTTCTTTCTATGGCTGATATTTCAGAACATGGTGGTATTCTAAAAGAGAATATAATACCTCAGAATTCCATTAAGCCAGGATTAACATCATTTAAAAGAGGAGATATAATTATTGCAAAAATTACCCCTTGCTTCGAAAATGGGAAAGGAGCATTATTAAATAATATAACAAATGAATACGGATTTGGAAGTACTGAGTTTCATGTAATTAGATGTAAACAATGTAATCTGTTCATTTATTACCATACAATGAGTTATGCTTTTAGAAAGCGTCTTGAGTCCCAAATGACAGGAAGTGCGGGTCAAAAAAGAGTTCCCGCAGATTCTATTAGTTCATACAAAATTCCTGTTCCACCACTTTCAGAGCAACAAAAGATAGCAGAAGTTTTAAGCACATGGGACAAGGCAATTGAAAAGCAATCGCGACTCATAGAAAAACTTGAATTGCGAAAAAAAGGACTAATGCAACAACTGCTCACCGGAAAGAAACGTTTACCTGGATTTAGCAGTGAATGGGAAGAAGTAAAATTGTGGGAGATAGGTACCTTTTTTAAAGGAGCAGGTGTACCCAAAGATGAGATTAGCTCCAGCGGCGCATATAAATGTCTTACCTATGGTGATATATACACAAAATATAATACGCAAATAAAAGATGTAAAATGCTTTATTTCTCAAGAAACAGCAAAGATAAGCAAAAAAATAGAATACGGTGATATTTGTTTTGCAAGTTCAGGAGAAACACTAAAAGACATTGGGAAATGTGCCGTATTTGTCGATGATAACATTGGATATGCAGGTGGAGATATAATAATTTTCCGAAAGAATATAAAAACCAATCCTATTCTTCTTGCATATATTCTTAATTCGGAATATGTAAATAAGCAAAAATATTCTGTAGGCCAAGGACATTCTGTAGTACATATATACATTCATAATTTAGAAAAAATAAAAATAAAAATACCATATATTAAAGAACAAAGCGCAATAACAGAGCTTCTCTCATATTGCGACAAAGAAATAAAGTTAGCCTATCAGAAACTTAAAATATTAAAACAACAAAAGAAAGGTTTGATGCAAGTATTACTTACTGGTAAAAAAAGAATAATACAATAAAATTATAAATAACATTATTAATAATTTGAACAATTTCGACTTAGCTTTAACCCGTTTGTAATATATGGTCTTTTGAAATGTAAAATGTCACAAATAACAATATAAAAGACGGCCTTTTGCAGGTTAATTTAGCACCTTTTATAATCGTAATAATTTATGGATAAAAAGTTTCAAATTATAAAAGATAAGATGGTTGAATGGCTACACTTTCCTTTTGAAGGTGAAAATAAATTATGGACTATAGTATTTATAATTTATTTTTGCTTTCATAAGTTTTTTGAGAACCTAATTTCAGATTGGTTTGTCGAACCGTTTTTGTCTACTTTTCAAGATACGATAATAAGCCGAATAATCGCATTACTTCTTGTTTCTTATATTTTATTGAAGCTTTATTCAAACTATAAGAGTAAAGAAAAGAAGTATTCGGCTACACAAATTTACTTTTACACATTAATACTAATTACGTGTATTTATTACCGATTAATAAATACCAGAGTATGGAGCTATGTCGGCATATTTAACAATGAAACAATTTCATATTTCGATATAATACCATTTATCTGCCTTTCAATAATTATTATTAATGCATTTCCTTTAAGGAAGCATTATAAACCGAATATAAAAAACTCCTTTTACATGGATGATCCTATTGTTAATCAAGATGAGGATATATTGGGAAGAACAGTATTTGCAGAAAGCCTTGCCAGAAAAATATTAGATACACAAACATCAAAAGGAGCATTTACTATAGGAATTGTTGCGCCTTGGGGATATGGCAAGACTTCTTTTTTAAACTTAATGAAAAAGCAAATTTCAGGAAAAGCGATTGTAATAAACTTCTCACCTTGGACATACGAAGAGCGTAAAAACCTTACACAAGCATTCTTCTTAGAATTGAACAAGATCTTAAAAGTTTATAATCATTCATTATCCAATAAATTAATTCAGTATGCTGATTTATTAAGTTCTGCGGAAGTGCCTTATATGAGAGGTATTTCTAATCTATTAAAACAAAATAACAAACAAAGCCTAGAATCTTTAAAAAGTGACTTGGAGAATGCGTTGAAACACATAAAAGATCCGATAATCGTCATCATTGATGATTTAGACAGGTTAGGCGCGACAGAAATAATGGAAGTAATGAAAATCATCCGCAATAGTGCAAACTTTTCTAATATACGTTTTATTGCTGCTTACGACCGTGATTATGTTACTAATGCAATAAAAAATTTAACTGCTTCTGAAAATTATTTGGAAAAAATTTTCCAAATTGAATATGTGCTACCAAATTTTGATATACAAAAACTTGAGAACTATCTATTTAAAAAACTTTCTTTTGTTGAAGAAAAATATGAACTAGAATTATGTTTTGCTTCATATAAAGCAGCATTTGAAGAATTGACAAATATAAGAGATATAAAAAGATTTGTTAATATGTTTCAAATAGAATATCGTAATTTGCATGGAGAAATAATATTAGCAGACTTAATGAATCTTACAATTCTCAAACTAAAATACAATACTTTTTATACATTCTTGGCAAAAAATTATAACTATATATTGACAAGAAAGGACTATGGCTTAACACTTTATGATAGTAAAAGAGACGAAGATAATAGCCATAAACTTTTTTTTACACGTAATAAAAATATAGATATTAAAGCTGATTGGGATAACTATTTCAATAATAAGTATAACAATGATCAGAAAAATACAATTTTATATTTATTGAAAAAATTGTTCCCTTTATATCACGCAGAGCAATTTAATAGCATTAATGATCCTTGGAGTATTGAAAGATATTTCCATGACACATTATTAGATAAAGATTATCCGCAAAAAAAATTCAACGAATTATGGACAGAAGATTATAATTCAATTATAGAAGAAATAAATAAAAATTCTCCAACAAAAACAAGGTCGTTTATTAAATTAATGGCAAATTATAAACCTAAAAATAAAGATGAATACAAAAAAATGGTGAAATCCGTATTTTATTTAGGAGAAATTAATGGTGAAAATTTTATTCAACTTGATGATGCGATAAATATAATAAATAATACAACTGAGTTTGAAGAAAATGAATATAAGGACTTTATAAAAAGCGTATTCAATGAAAATACAACAGCAAAATTTAATATAAAAATCTTATCTTATTCCTCTTATAGAAGAAGAGACATTAAAGGTATGTCTTTAGATGAGAATCAAAAAATACGACTTAATATTTTCAAAACTGCATTAGAGAAGGATTTATCATTAGAGGATGTTTATTATTTCTTGCTTTTTACAAATAGGTATAATGTAGAAGAAAATGGTAAGTTTTATAAAGAAATAAGACATCCTGAAGCAAATAAGATGTTTATTGAGTATGCAAAAAAACACTCTATGGAAGTAATTTCAGACTTTATAGAAGGGCAAACTATAAACAATAAAAAGGTTTTCTGGATATCCAGTTCTGCACAAGAAATATGGGGAACTTGGGATGAGTATGAAAAATTTTTGAATAACATAAAAGATTTCGATGCAGAAAAAGATGAATATCTAAGATTTTTCAACTTGTTTAAGACAAATACATATAACTCTGTACATTTTGACTTTGAATACATTAAGATAAGTAAGAACAATATACATTAAAACAATAAAATTTATATATGCAGGGCATTTCATTCAAAGAAGACCATATAAGTCAGATACCGGCTTTGCAGATGTTGCAGAAGCTTGGTTATGAATACCTTACTCCCGACGAAGCTTTGGCTATGCGCGGCGGCAAGATGTCGAACGTACTGCTGGAAGACGTGCTGCGCAATCAGCTGAGACGCATCAACTCTATAAGGGTGAACAGAAACAAAGAAGAACTGTTTTCTGAACAGAACATCGAGAACGGGGTGCTCGCTATGCGCAACATCCCTATGGGCGAAGGATATCTGAGCGGCAACGAGGCTGTATATAATATGCTGACGCTGGGCAAAACATTCGAACAAAGCATTGACGGCGACAAAAAAAGCTACACCATGAGGTATATTGACTGGGAACACCCAGAACGAAACGTATTTCATGTAACTGAAGAATTTGCCGTGATGCGCACCGGCAGCTCTGACACCTACCGCCCGGACATTGTGCTATTTGTAAACGGAATTCCACTTGTCGTGATAGAATGCAAGCGCCCCGACATAAAGGGAGCGTGCGACCAGGCCATATCGCAACATCTGCGTAATCAAAAGGACGACGGCATACGTGGGCTTTATGTCTACAGCGCACTGCTTTTAGGCATAGGCAACAGTTACGGAACATACGCAACAACAGGAACTCCGGCAAAGTTCTGGAGCAAGTGGAAAGAGATGTTTCTCTCACAGGAAGACGAAGACATCTACACGGCCCAGTTGCATGACTTGGTGAACAGGCCTTTGGAAGATGCAAAGAAAGAGCGCCTGTTCGGAGAGCGTTTCCGCTACGTACGCGCCTATTTCGACACAATGGAGCAAGAAGAGATACTGCCGACAGAACAAGACAAATATATTTACGGCTTATGCAGACCAAAAAGGCTGCTTGAGCTTATACACAACTTCACCATCTACGACGGAGGCATAAAGAAGCTGGCACGCTATCAGCAGTTTTTCACGGTGAAAGAAATCATAGCACGCATAAAGACCATTGATAATGGGAAACGTCACGGAGGCGTGGTATGGCACACGCAGGGCAGCGGCAAATCGCTTACGATGGTGATGCTGGCGCAAGCCATAGCACAAGAGAAGCTAATACAAAATCCGAGAATTGTTATGGTGACCGACCGTACCGACCTTGACAGCCAAATAACAAAGACCTTCAAGAAATGTGGACGCGATGTTGTAAATGCCACAACAGGATCTGTATTAGTAGAACTACTTGAAAGCGGAACTGATGCCGTGATAACAACAATAATCAATAAGTTTGAAACTGCCGTAAAACGGATGAAGCAGCCGCTTACCGATCCAAATATTTTCATTCTTATAGACGAAGCTCACCGCAGCCAGTATAAAGAAATGGCAATAAAGATGGACAAGGTGATGCCCAATGCCTGCAAGATAGCCTTCACTGGTACACCACTGATGAAGAAAGAGAAGAACACGGCAAGAACATTCGGCGGAATAATACGCCCTGTGTATACAGTGCGTCAGGCTGTGGAAGACGGCGCAGTGGTGCCGTTGCTCTATGAGGGACGTATAGTGCCACAAACAGTACATGAAGGAGCCATAGACGATTTCTTCACAAAGGTATGTGAAAATCTAAATGAATATCAGACAGTAGACCTTAAAAAGAAATATTCGCGCACGGATTTTGTCAACCAGACAGAACAACGTGTATACTCAATAGCATGGAATGTATCTGAACACTTCAGGGACAACTGGCAGGGAACTAAGTTTAAGGCAATGCTCGTAACACCGCGCAAAGCCATAGCAGTGCTATATAAGAAATATCTGGACGAAATCGGCATGGTATCGTCTGAAGTACTGATAACACCACCTGACACTCGTGAGGGTGAAGAAACACCATACGGCAACACTTCTGAAGAGGTGAAAGAATATTGGAAAAAAATGATGGACGAACACGGCACGCCCAAAAAGTATCAGGATAACCTCATTTCACGGTTCAAAAATCAGGAACAACCTGAGATAATGATTGTTGTAGACAAACTGCTGACCGGCTTCGATGAGCCTAAAGTGGTTGTGATGTATCTTGACCGTAAATTAAACGGACACACACTGCTCCAGGCCGTAGCACGAGTTAACAGAGTGTGTGACGACAAAGAGTTCGGATATATTATCGACTATTACGGCATTCTTAAAGAACTTGATGAAGCTTTAGAGCTTTATTCAGACTATGACGAAGAAGAACGGCAAGAAATCCAAAATACAATGCCGTCGGTAAGCACTGAGACAGAAAAACTGCCTCAAAAATATTCAAACCTGTGGGACATGTTCAAGGACATTGCAAACAAACATGATTTAGAAGCATACGCACAGTCTTTGCGCATGGAAGACCGTAGACAGGAGTTTTACGAGCGGCTTACAACTTATGCCTCATGCCTGAAAATTGCACTTTCGACAAGAGAGTTTCATGAAAAAACAAGCGAGGATGAAATAAAACGTTATAAAGACGACCTGAACATGTTTGTGAAACTGCGTTCGGCAGTTCAGTTGCGCTTTTCTGACAAGATTGACTACAAACAATATGAAAGTCAGATTCAGAAGCTGATAAACCGTCATGTAGAAAGTGGCGCAGTAAAAAAGATTACAGATCTAGTCAACATATTCGACACAGAAGCCTTTGAGCAGGAAGTTGAAAAGGTGGTGGGAACTGCCGCCAAAGCAGATACGATAGCCTCACGCACCAGCAAATACATAACAGAGAATATGGATACCGACCCTGTTTTTTACAAGAAGTTTTCACAACTGCTGAAAGAAACTATTGAAGAATATGAGCAAGGACGCATAAGTGAACTCGAATATCTGAAACGTGTGCAGAAATACAAAGATGACGTATTGGCACATACAGACAACGATATTCCGGCAGAGCTGCAATATAACAATGCAGCGAAAGCATATTATGGTATCGTATCCGAGACGTATCGTAGATTATTTGGAGACAATGGTCTGGACACAAACAGCATGGCCTTAGACACCACACGTAAGTTTGACGAAATAATAAACAGCACACTGATTATTGACGGAAATACATTGGTGGACTGGCAGACAAAATCAGACATAATCGGACGTATGAAGATAGAACTTGAAGATTATCTGATAGACAACATTAAACGGAAATATAATCTGAAGTTTCCTTTCGACGATATGGATATTATTATTGACGGATGCGTGGATGTTGCAAGATTATGGATAAAATAAAAGACAGCATAACATTCGGAACGAAAATTCTGGATTATTCCATAATATATGCACCTCGGAAAACATTGGGTATAAGTGTTAACCCAGACAGTTCTATTGAAGTGAAAGCTCCCGAGAATGCATCATTAGAAAAAATCCGTATGCACGTTCACCGTCGTGCCGGATGGATTTACAGACAACAATGTTATTTCAGATCGTTTGGCATACATACCCCGAAAAGAAGATATGTCAGCGGTGAGTCGCATCTGTATCTTGGAAGGCAATACATGCTGCGCGTTGTGCAAGATGGGCACAACGAAGTGCATTACAAGGGAAACATCTTAGAGATTAGCTGTCGCCACAAAAGTGATGCAGGCACATTGCTGTGGACATGGTACAGGAAACGGGCTGATATCAAACTAAATGAGTATGCGGCTCCACTCATAGAACGTTTTAAACGCTACGGAGTGGAGCCGTCGGAAATCGTACTTAAAGAAATGAAAACAAGATGGGGAAGCTGTACCCAAACCGGACGGATTTTCTTAAACCCACGGCTGATTTGCGCTCCAAGGGTCTGTATTGAATATGTCATTACTCATGAACTCTGTCACTTAATTCACAAAAACCATACAAAGGCTTTTTATGAATTGCTTAAACAGGAGATGCCGAGATGGGAAGAGTGGAAAATGAAACTAGAACGGATAATGTTATAAATATCTTTCAATAAAATAAACTAATCACAAAATTATTTTAAGTAGAGTCAACCCATAACAGTTATAAATTTAACCGAAGCCAACTTTAATCACGGAAAGGACTGTTTAAGGTCAACCGAGATCAGGAAAGGACACAATCTTACAAACCATTAAAAAGTTTTTAAAGAAACTCATCACTCGTCACGTCGGCATGTAACGGCTTGACATTCAATGCATTACGATGTGACGAGTTGACTTTCCAACTCGTCACACTATCGGCTGTCTCCATGTTATGTGATGAGTTGGGCCGGCAACTCATCACGCTATAACACGCTGAGCGACAATAGGTTAAGCTGCAATGTGACGAGTGACGAGTTTCTTTTAAAAATATATTCGCCCGTATCATCAACACAAGAACATAAACATTGCAACAAGAATATGCAGCAGACGTTATAAATGCCATTATATTTAAATCTGTATAAAACAAAACGCTGACATATAAAATCATACCTTTTACACCGCAAAACATAACCTTTCAGCATGCAAAAGGGCACGTTTTAGGGACACAAAAGACGCTGAACAGACTGTGCAGTTAAATGACAGGAGATGTGTGAAAGGTAATGAAAAACTACCGGACATTCAAACCTATGCGTGACAATGCAGACCATAAGTGTTATATGACTTCTCTGAATCATGCCCCGGAGATACCGTCCATGATTTACACTACCAATTGGATAAAACGTCTCGACTATGATTTCAGGAGAGTGACAAGAATACGTGCAGCTATGCCCGATGAAGAATCGGTGTTGACGCTGATGGGCAGCGTCGCCATAGAGCACAAGGCTTTTGACCGGTTGTTTACCCAAATAACCTGCGACAGGACGATACTGTTTCCGGACCTCTGAAAGAGGTTTCTTATCTGCGGAACTTGCCTGACAGAAAAAGGAGTCGCCATTATGACAACTCCCGGATATATTTCGACTATCAATGTAAGTGAGTCATGTTGATGGAAGGTTGTTCCTCTGCAAAACACATGGCATCGTCCGGATAAATCAAAAAAATAATGATTTAGATATGAGATATAAAGTTGTCCATTAACTTTGCATCATCACTCGTAAGGCAGACATGCTACAGACACACTCTGTGAAACACAACCAATCGAAAGACTTTTTTCATACGGATATATTATACATTTTCTGTCATTTAAATTAGAGCCATGAAATTTTAAATAAGAATCAGGCGTTACCTTATATAGTATTTCTGCCTTTTCTGATTCCATTTCTTCTTTTGTCAAAATACCCGCTTCGTAAAGTGATTTAAGCACTTTTAATCTTTCTATAACTGATTGTTTTTTCTGTTATAGCCATATTCTATGAATGCAATATTTTCTGTTTTTCAGATTCAAATTCCTCCTTTGTAAGCACTCCTGAATCTAATAACCTTTTCAATTCAACAAGCATATCCACTTTATTGTTTTTTATACTAGGACCAGCTTGCTGCTGTGAGAATGAACTTTGCCTATTCATCTGTAGACTAGCTTGTGAAACAAAATGTACACCTTTATTATATTTCAAATCAAACATTTTTTGATCTTTACACAATAATACAATTCCTTCAATAAAAGAAACTATTCCTAGGACCGTAGGAGCAATAAAAATTAAAGCTGACACCGCTAATAGTCCATAATTTATAAAAAGGAAATTCGACATCGCAGTCAGATAACATATACAACCTATAATACATGACATTACAGAAATAAGCAAATAAATTATACCTCGTACTTTCTTACCTAAATAAAAGCAATGTATTCCCAACCATCCAAGAAAGATTGCAAAGACTGCTGCAACTGTTTTATTTCTCATATTTCAATATTTTATAATTTGACATTTTTATAAAAACAATATTATTTCACAAATCAAAAAACATACAAATTTCAGTCATTAGATATACATCTTTTTAAGATAAGATTATTTAAACCATATACGACATAAGTATCTTCCGACAAATTACAAGAAGATATTTAACGTGAAATCATTTAAAAGAAACCTCGAATTCCTTTTGACCAACATTTGCTGTCCCTTTCATATTATATACATCTACTGCTATTTCAAAATAGTTTCCGTTATCGTTTCCAGTAAAATACCATTTATCATCCAACAACTCGCCTTTCATCTTTATTTTTCCTCCATAATTCACATTCCTATAAACACATTTTCTTAAATCATGACCTCTCCTTTCAAAATATATTTCTATGGGATAGCTACCATTTTCATCTGTCATATTCCCTAAAAGTTTGCACTTTTCCCATTTTTCTTCAAATGGGATGTTTCCTATAGCCCGTTTAAATGTTTCAGAAAGTACGCTATCCAACTCATCATAACTCAAAAATATATTCGGCTGTCCCTGATAACCATAACCAATGCTATACGCAGGAAAGATAAACGTAATTCCTTTTGAAGAAATAACAAAATTTTCAGGAAGTTTTTCAGCTTTTGAACTATACTCATCTAACGAAATATGGCTATTAACCAAATTCAATAAAGCCATATAATCATTAGTCAAATCATCAATTTTTAAATCCCTGCCTAACTCTCTATCAAAATTAAGATAATTTTCACCGCAAATAACAGAAGCACCTGCTCCACCATAATTTCCAAAGAACCTTTCATTGAATATGTATATATCATTCTGCCTCTGAATAAACTTCACTGACATAAATCCATTTGCATATCCATCACTTTCTTCACCTTCTTTTAAATATCGATTTATGCAAGCATTTATGTTATTATAATTATATCTAAAAAATTTATCCATAATACTCCTTTGTAAATTACCGATTTCCTCCAGGCCTGTCATAGAAACAGGCCATTCTATAATAGCCCTAAAGTTCCCTTTCTTCTTTGCAATATACTTGAACTTTGTCGGAACATCTTCTGCAGGAGATACACAAACAGAAACAGTATCATCATAATTCACTGTGTCCGTATTAGCCAACATTGTATTCTCTGCAAAATCATTGTTAACATGATCATCTCCACAACTCTTTACGCAAGCCACTGAAATAATCACGACAATAACAATCAATACGATAATAACAATGATAGATTTATACGAATGAAAGAATTTATAAATATTACCTGTATATTCTTTTTTACTATGTTTCGTAACGTTATTACCATTATATCTGCGTTTTTCATCATAAGTTTCATTTTGGTTTAAGGATACCTGAGAATTCTCCACATTTTTTTTATTAGAGCCTAAGATTTCGGCTTTCTCCGTTTCCATCTCTTCTTTTGTCAAGATTCCTGCCTCATAAAGAGACTGCAAATCTTTAAGGCGGTTTAAAACCGACTTGTTTTTATCTGTTATGGACATAACTTATGAGTTTAAAATTTTCTTTTTTTCATTATCAAATTCTTCCTGGGTAAGAATTCCTTTATCCAAAAGAGCTTTCAATTCCAATAATTGTTCTGCTTTACCCTTATTTTTTACTTTATTTTGTGATACCTGTTGGCTAAATTGTGAAAACGAATAACTCGACTGCAATGGATTTACTTGATTACTTGGTGAATGATAAAAATTAGAACGTCCTTTGTTGTATATTAAATCAAATTCGTCTTGATCCTTACATAACAATATTATACCTTCAATGAGATTAATAATGCCTAAAATAACCAATTCCCAAACTGTCCACCAAAGTAATACTGTTAATATCAAATAAAGCACACCTCTTCCTATTCTTCCTAAATAGAACCAATGAATTCCCAGTACTCCCAAAAACAAGGCAAAAAGACCTGCAACTGTTTTATCTTTCATATTTTTAATTATTTAAAATTTCACGTTTCATCTTAAAAAATTCTTCTTCAGTAAGAATTCCTGCATCTAGCAGTTTCTTCAAATCAATCAGCTTTTCTGTTTTACTTCTATTATCATTTGTAAAGGTACTTGAAAATTCTGGAGTATTATTAAAACCGATATAACTTTGGCTATACCCAACTATCTGTTTCATATTAGATTCTACCGATATAGGACTTTCCATAAAACAGTTTATTTTTATAAATCCTTTGATAACACCAACGACCGCAATAACCAATGCTACAATTGTATAAAAAGGAAGCATTATAGAATCACTCATATCCCCATTATACGGATTATAGATACCAGAAGTCATCCAATTAACAAAATGTATTATACCGACACCTGAAGCACGAGCACTCACAACAAATATGCATCCCAATAGGACAATACTAAGATATAACATGGGTTTATTCTTTCGGAATAAGCCCCATATATATATAGCATAAAAAATAATTCCTAATATTAAACATAAAAATGTCATTTTAATACTCTTCATGACATTAGCAATCATAATCAGGGCATCCTGTCCATACTCACCTTTTGGAATATCCAAATCGACATTATACTCGTCAGCCGTTTGGAATATATCGCCAAGTATTTGATCTGAACTAAATGCGCCAATCCAAAATTCCGGAGTGCGCATTTCATCTAAGATTTCTAACAACAATTGCCAAATACAAGTCAATGCAAACATAAGAGCAATAAGAAGAATAAATGTTTGCGGTACACCCATAGGCAAAATGACTTTACCAAAATAAGGGTGTTTTGCCATTATATTTTTAGTAATGACAAATACTATTATTACAACAATTATCGTTATCAACAAATTAACAATAGACATAAATATTTGCTATCAAAGAAATAAATATTATTATCAATAAATGTCATAAAGAATATGTATATCGTCTCCTTGTTCAGCTGTTAACCTAAACCATTTCTTTGCTTCTTCAATATTTCCTTTTTCATAATAAAAAACAGCCAAACTACGCTGTGCATTAATGTCACCTTGCTCTGCTGACCTTGTAAGCCATATAACACCATTTTCTATATCCGGAGCCGTCAGTTTCTTAATTTGTTTCAACAATTCTCCATTTTCATCAATCATAACCATCGGCATATTTTCTTGCATATAGATATATGCAAGAAAATATTGCATACCAGCATTACCTTGCTCTGCTGCTTTTGTAAACCAATATAACGACTTTTTATAATCATGTGCTATGTATTCGCTTTCCAAATAAAGGTTTCCCAATGTAATCTGAGCATCTATATTTCCATATTCAGCCGCAGTAAGGAAACACTCCATGGCCATTTCTTTATCCGATGAAATAAATTTACCATCCCAAAATATATTTCCAAGAATATATTGAGCCTGAGTATCTTGATCACAAGCTTTTATATATAAATCAACCACCATCAAATTATCCTTTGGCACCAGCTCTCCTATGGCATAATAATCAGCCAAATATCCAATAGCAGTCAAATTATCCTGCTCAGCGGCTTTACTCATCCAATACACAGCTTTTTTACCATCAACGCTTGTCCCTAATCCCTTTTCATAACACTTGCCCAATAAACATTGAGCACTCGACAGTCCTTGCTCTGCAGACTTATGTGCCCATTTAAATGCTTCATTTTTATTTTCAGGAATATCCTTAAAACCACCTGTATGATATATTGCTAATATTAACTGAGCTGTGGCATGGCCATCCAAAGCTTTATCAATAATAAACGGCATCAACTGCTTTGGATATTTATCCCATCCATTATAATCACAAAATCCTGTCTTATCAATCTCTAAACCATCTATAATCAAATTGGTGGCTATTGAATCGTTGTCAGGATAATATCTAAGACAAAATTTATTTTTTAACTCAAAAATATGATTTTTCCATGCATACACATAGAAATAATTTTGAATGCTGTCATAATGAATTGATGAAAATATATTTCCAACATCCAATAGCTTTTCATAATATTGCTGGCTATACTCCGAAATTATTCGTTCTTTCACATCAGAATCATTTAATATAAATATGCTATTATTCGAATTGTCCATATTTGAAGTAAACTTAAACTTCAAATCATCCGAAAAACTCATTAGCACAAAACTGCAACAAAAGATTACTATCGTAAACAAGAAGGTCTTCACTTTTTCCATATAATAAATATTTTAATCTAAAGCACTCATTATTAATGTAATATTTCACGAAACAATAATATAATTTTAGTTATTTATGATTTTTATTTAGTTTAGATTTAAGTAACACTTCCATTAAAAATTATATTTTAAAATTATTTGTATACTTTAATTTTGTAAATATAGACATTTATCAAATTGTAGACAAATCATTTTTAGGTTCATAATAGTTCATTTTTTATTATTTTAACAGAGAGCATATTTAAAGTCATCTGCCTTAAAGTACGATATATACCGAAATGGCAGCCACCAGTATTGTCAATATATCACTTTTCGGCATACATCTATTTGGTTTCCAGTGCCTTATGCCGTTATTAGACGGGAAGGCAAATGCAACTTTTAAAAGTTCAACACTCAAATTGTTATCAAATTCATCGATAATACAGAAAACTTCTGTAACTTCACCCTTGGCAACCATCATTCATATTATTCGTAATCATCTGATTTCCAACCATAAACATACAGATTACCAACATATATGTATTTATTTCTGAACTCGCTTATATAGTCCTTTTAAATATTACTAATAACTTATTTGTCACACATAATATATTCAACAGTTTCTACATAATCAATTTACCCATTGCTTCTTGTTCACTAATATAGATTTGTCTTTCAATTAATGGCATATATTTATAAGAAAAAACAAGCCCATTTGTTAAGTCTTTTAACGGGAGCATTATATTATGTACCACTATCTCATCTGCTTTAGATATTATCTCCCCATGCTTATCAATCGTCAAAGACCATGTAAAAGGACACGCACCACGGAAAAAAATAAGCGGGTCTGGCAACAGAGGAAAATCATAATCTAAATTTGGATAACTTGCCATATCTCCATCAATATTTATGATAATATTTCCATCGCTATCAAATTTATTTGTCAATTTAACACCTAAATATAAATCTTTTGGTTGTTTTATACATACTAAATCTTTCTCCGAATCAGGGTCATCCATATTTAATCCGATTAAAATATAATCTCCATTTATACATTGATACTGTATTTCTTTTTGAGTATAATATGAACGTTTTTTATCTTCTAAATATTTTGACAAAGTATCTTTTTTATAGTCTACGTCTCTGACTATTAATTCTTGGTCAGACATAAAGTCTGCTACCAAACTATGTTTTGTTATTACACTATTACCGCTTAATATTAATGAAACAGAGTCAATATTATTTAATATGATTTTATCTCCATCAACATAAATAATTTCATGCTCCTTTGATGTAATATTCTTAGTCTGATAAAGTATCTGTTTACCTTCCGACTTCAATTTTTGAGACAATAGTTTTAGTTCTTTTGTATAATCCTTTTGACAAGAAAAAAATACAACGCTTACAATAAACAATAAACTTAATCTTGTGATGATTTTCATGATAAATTAGTATGCCTAATAGTCCGCCTAATTAAGGCTGTCTAGTTAAACATTACAGAAAAGGCGCGGACTTGATTATCGCCTACGCTCCATTGTTCACAGTATCGCCAAACACTGACATTAAAAGAACGGAAGAAAACAATCACCCCACGCCGAATCTATATGACGACAGGGCGGAATATGTATTCCGTCCATCTGCATATACGATACAGCAAAAGGGGCATCCTTCACTATTGTCCTTTAATGTATTCTTAAATTTGGCGATTTTAGAACAAAGAACTACAGCTTAAATGCCTTTCTGCTCGCTCCGGATTTCTCCCCGAAGACATTGGCAAATATACTGATTTTTAGTGACGTTGCCCCATAAAATGATGATTATTTTCTTCTGGATTAAAGATTTCACTGCTTTTCAGCCGTAAAAGTAACAGAGAACACTATCAGCACTGTCTAAATTTGAACAGCAATCAATTGCCCGAACAATAGTAGTTCCACACATTTTAACCACGCTAAACAACTGTTTGAACAACTTGAATCAATTTATCTTAAAAAGATTTAGAGGAAAGACTATATAATGAGAAATTGGCTAATTTTGCAACATCGGCTAATAGCCGGGAAATGGCGTGAAGAGGCGAACGACAGGGAACGGAATGAAAGAAATTTATTTTTGATGCGACATATGAAAAGGATTTTATTTATAATAACCGCGGCAATAATTCTTGTGGCATGCGCCACGACTGACAGGCAGCAGAATGACAGAAAGAAACAGGAGAAGGCCGAGATGATAAGCAGGGCGGTGTGCAACCGCGACTTCAAGATAAACGTACAGACGGCTCACCCTACGAGGGGCATGTCGGTGCAGCTGACAGCAGACTTCGACCTGAGGATTAAAGGCGACAGCGTGGTGTCGTATCTGCCCTACTTCGGCCGTGCTTACAACGTGCCTTACAGAGGCGGAAAGGGGCTCAACTTCAGCGGAGTGACAGAGGACTTCAAGATAACGCAGCCTAAACGCGACAGAAAGCACGTGGAGTTCAGCGTGAAGAACGATGAGGATACATATAAATTCCACATTGACATTTTTGACAACGGCAGTGCGTCGATAAACGTCATGCCGCAGCAACGCGAGATGATATCGTTCAATGGCGAGATTGAACTGCACGAATGACGCCACAACGGCGACCTTGAAAGAAACCATTATGGAGATAGATGCATAGACTAAAATGTAAACATTTCGGACGTCAGCCGAACAATTAACGCTCTCAGAGCAGCGATGCTATTCACAAATACGGGATTTTACATGAAAAACGCCCAAAATAGGGCGTTTATGTTAAGTCTTTATCATTCAACACATTACGCACGCTGAGCAACAAAACAGCAAGAGTTAAAAAATATTACTCGCCCACTTACGGTGCGAAAGTGGGCCTTTTACGAAGTGAAAGCAGGCCGTTTTCTACTCAAAAGTCATAGATTAAGGCACAAAAAACGCATGTTTTGGCTCGCTTAAAACAGCTAAAAGCAAACGTATGTTAATAAAGAAGACATGCAAGCGCATTAAATTTAACATCCGTTACATATCAGATTTCTAGATTGAAAAATTATTTTGTCCTAATTTTTTACTACCAGCCAAACTATATGTCAAGGAGCCTTACAGTCAAGAAACAGCATTCTTATGCGAAGCAAAAAATACGTTTGATTCTTATGTTGTAAGACCTAAACCAATTATACATATTGTCTTAATTCAGCAAAAATCATAAGATGCATATATATAAAAGCAGCAAATCATAATTGGTCTGTGCCTAGTTTCGTTTCTCAATTTTCCATTATTACTTCTAAATAAAAAAGGAACGCGCAACAACGGCGCGTTCCTTTTTTAAAGAAAGAGAGTGTTTATTTCTTGGTTACGTTAAGTTTGGCAACCTTACTGCCGGCCTTAACCAGATATATACCTTCGGGGCGGCAGTTCATATCGATACATACAGCATCGGCAGAACGGGCTGTAGCCGTAGCCACTACATGTCCGGCTGAATCATAGACAAATACAGGCATGCCTGCCTCAAGTCCGTAGACATAAATGCTGCTGCCGTCGGCTGTGATGCGTATGCCGTCGTTTCCGTCAACGGTCTCTATGCCGCTGGTGAACACGCGCACGATGTTAGAGCCAACCTCGCCATAGCCAGAGTAAACAGCCTTAACCTGATATTCGTTGTATTCTGTAGTCTTGGCCGTGTTGTCGAGATAAGAAGTCTCGGCTATCGGAGCTGCAGTGAGTCTGCCTCCGTTGCAGTAGACATTGTATCCCTCGAAGCCGAAGAGTGGCGACGTAGACTCGCTGACAGCCTGGGTGCGCAGTCTGACATCGGCAGACGGAGCCTTTCGTGATGCGACGGTGAACGCGCCGAAGGCCGGAGCCTGAGCGGCCGAACTGAAGTCGGCATAAGGACGCAACACTATCGTTATGTTCCAGTTGCCGTCGATATCATTGTCGGTCAGTGTCTCCCATGTAGTTCCGTCAGAAGAGTAGAGGTCGCCCTTGCCGACAACGGCAGGTCCCTCATCGTATCCGAGCGGTACAGATATCTCATTGTGCTCAACATAGAGTACCACTCTGAGCGTACGGTCAGGATTAATCTGCAGCGGAGTATTCAGCTTGATGTTGTTGAAACTATACTGGCGCAGATTAGTGACATACTGCTGGCGCACAAGGTCGGTACCCTCATAAACGAGCAAGAACATCTGGTCGGGAACGTTATTTACATAAACCTCAACCTCTGAAAGCGACAGATGGCCGTAAGACTGCAAATCGTCTGATGTCCACTGCACGCCGGCGAAATATCCACCGCCGCTGGGCAGACCGGCAGCATCGTGTGCCGTACCGCTATGCCATCTGAGGTTGATGCCGTCGCCTATAGCCGGAGCACTCCAGTAAAGCTGCACTCCATCAGAAGTCTTCTCGGCAGAAAGCATGCCCGGAGCCTGATAGTTGTTGCTATAGTCTACAACTGCCGTAACAGGCTCTGACAGCTCGCTCAGACCGGAAGTAACGTAGATAGAGCTCACCTGATAGTTATATGTGCCAGGCAGCAGGTTATGATCAGTGTAGCTTACGGCTGTGACAGGCTCTTCGTTGAGTTTGACGCCGTCGCGGTAAACATAGTATCCGTGGATGAGAGCATGGTCTTCTGTATCAACAGAAACTGCGTCAACATACTGAGATGTCTTGTCGGCATCGCTTCGCAGGGCCACGTATGCTACAGATGCAGGCAGCGTAAAGCTGAACTTCTGCCAGTTTTCAGTTGTCGTGACAGTTGACAGCTTCTGGAAATCGGCCTCCGACGTAGAGCTGCCCGACGATGTATAGACAGATATAGAGCCTACGCCTTTGCTGTCGTTCTCATTGCGTGCCACAAACGAGAACAGATTCTCGGCATTATCAGCCTCGCCTACAGGAATTATCAGCAGCGAGCTGTTGCCGGCTGCAGCCTCAACAGACTTGTCGCCCTGATAAGCCGTTGCAGATGTCACGGTCCATGCATCATTACTGTTTATCCAGCCTTCGCGTGCGAATACAGAACCATCCGTCTGTCCTTCAGCGCTCTCATATACAGCGGCATCGAGGGTTGCGGGGTCAACGAACGAGAGGTTAACGTTGTAGCCACACTCAGCCGGCACGGCCTTAATGTCAGAAGGAGGAACACAGTCGCCTGCGTCGACAATAGTAACAGTAGCTGCCTGAGACTTGTCAGACACAGAGCCGTCTATATAAACCGTCTGTACAGCATAGCTATATGTACCGGGGTCGGTTTCCTCGGTTGTATATGAGCGATATTTCAACGGTTTGTCGTTCACCTTTACATCGTTGCGGTAAACGTTGTAGCCCTCAAGACCGAGTATTGTTCCCGGATCAAGGAAGATGAAGCGTGCGCTGGTAGGTCCCTGCAGTGCAAGTGCAAGAATGTTGAGTCCTTCCTTAGTAGTGATGAGCGACATGCCGCCAGCAGCCGTACCCGTCTCCGGACTGAGTTCGGGATAATCCTTAAGGTCGACAGAAGCCATCTTCTTGCCTGTGGTAAGGTCATACATCGACACTACATACGGATTTTCATAACCCTGCTCGAAGGCATAAAGCACGCCGTTATAATAAGCCGTTCCGGCCGCACCAGGATAAGACGGTCCTGTGCCAAGCTTGCTTCCCCGCTTGTCGATGTAGATAGAAGTTTTCCAGTCGCCAACCTCAAAGCCTCCGCGGCCGTTGTCGAGGTCAGGTATGTAAGCCAGATGGCGTGCTACTTCCGAGATAGAGATAGTGTCTGTAGCAACGCGCTTGTCCATGTCTATCTTATAAATCCAGTTGCCGTTTGTAGAGGCATAGAAGTCCTCGCCGTCGTATGCAAGGTTGAGTATTCCGTTGTCGACACCGTCTATCGAGAATCCTTCAACAAACTCGCCGTCAAGTGTATACTTGTTTACAGCCCCCTTGACGCTGTGCATCGTGGTGTAGATATACTCGCCGTCTGAAGCCACGCCCATCTCACCTGAGATGTAGCCCTTAAACTGGTTGATATACTCAAGACAGCCGTCGTTAGTGTTAACCTTGGTTGTCGTAAGGTCTATCGGGAACGACATGCCACCTTCTACAGGCAGATCCCAGCGCAGACGCACCGTGCGGTTGAGTTCAACGTCAGCGTTGATATTGCCTGGAGCAACAGGAGTGCCAAGGTCTAGTATCTCTGCCGTTACACCTGAGGTGAAGCCAGACACGCCGCCGTCGGCATAAACAGAGCGTACTTTGTAGACATGTTTGCCAGGCTCTGTCACCTCATCATGATAAGTAAGCTCACTTATAGGAGCCGTGGTTATCTGAGCGTCGTCGCGGAACACCTCATAGCCTACAGGTGCGTCTTCTGCATCGTCAGCCGGTGCAAAGTGAGCGGCAATGTTGACGTTACCCGTACCACAACCCATACGTGAGCATGTTGACCACTCTGAGCCGTCGGTTGATATAAGATTACTCTTTCCCTCTACGGCCGTTCCGGCATCTATACCTATAGGCATCATGCCCGCATCGTGTGCCACGATGAACGCAACAATATAGTCGTGTCCGCGCTCAACGGTCAGAGGCTCGCTGAGAGTAACGGTGTTGAACTGTCCGTACTTGATGTCAGAAGACTTTACAGTCTGTGTGCGTACGGCCTCACCGTCCTTGTATATCTTAAGAGAAAGGGCCTGACAAAGCTCCTTAACATAAACGTCAACCTTGTCGAGCTTCATGCCGCGATGCTCAATGAGGTCGTCGCCAGTCCACTTGGCTCCAATCCTGAAGATGCCGCCGTCGACAAGTCCGACGCCCGTGCTGCATGTGCCGTCATCGTAACGCAGAGTGGCCTCATCCTGACGTGTAAGTCCGGGCTGGGTCCATGCCAGCGATACATTCTTGTTTTCAGACACACTGGCGCTGAGTCCTGTCGGTGCGAAGTAAGGAGCTCCCACGGTCATCTTGTAGACAACAGAGTCAGAATGGTTGGTCTCTACGTCATTATAGATAGCCGTAACAGTGTATTTATATTCGCCACGTATAACGTTTTTGTCAACATAAGCAGTTTCTGCCAATGGTTTCTCGTTAAGGCGCACGCCATCGCGATATACATTGTATCCCGAAGGAGTAGCCTCTGCCTCACCGCTCTTCCATGCCAGATTGACGTCAATGCCGTTCTCGCTTGATGCCGTAAGCTCTACTGGACGCGGTGTGGCGCAAGGGCCGACAGCCGTATAGCTGACATCTATCTTTCCAGCATCAACGTCTGGCAGAGTGAATATATTGAGATCAGCAGAATAATCCTTACCCACAACACCCTTTATGGCATTATAAGTAATCTTAACTTCCTGCTTCTCGCCGGCCTTCAGCACCCCAGCCTTTGGCGAATAAGAGAGCCAGTCGCCTGCATCACACAGCTTGTACACATAAATTCGGGCCGGAGACTGCTCCATTATGCCCACCAACGACAATGTTCCGTCAAACAGACTGGTTGTTGTCTCTATTCCGGCACCATATATCATCGGCGTGTACTGATAGTCAGGCGTGTCAGAAACCTCGTGCTTAACATCAGTAAGCCTGCGTGTATTAAGGTTATACTGGCGCAGCACGATGCGGTCAACGCCCTGATAAGACATCTCCTCATGTGAGAGCCACAGATAAGGACCGCCGGGAGTTGTATTGTCGTAAGCAGAACCGTACACGTCAAGACTCTCTTCGTCAGAAATGTTGCGCATGGCCGAAGTTATCTTGCCTTCACGGTTAATGCGGCATATAGTGTTAGAACCGCCTGCCCAGAACTCATCGCTCCTTGGGTCGTAGGCAATGTGGGTGATGTTTATCTTAGGATCGTCAACAATGGTTATAGTCTTGACAAGCCGTTTGTTGCGCAGGTCGAGCTGATAGATGGCATTAGTGTCATCGCTTCCATAGAAATAAGTTCCGTCGAACGCCATATCGTCCACCTTATAATACATGCCCTCAACATCGAACTCTTCAATGAACCTTCCGTTGCGGTCGTACTTATAGAACTTGCCAATGTTATACCATGAAGATGTGTAGAAGTATTCTCCGTCGAAAACGATGGCCGACTGCAAATCGCCCGACGCGCCGAAGCTCTGCTGCAGCTGGAAGCGGCCAGATATGTCTCCAGAACCTATCTCATGGTCAGCCAGCATACGCCACATAACCTCACCGTCGCCCGTATTTTCAAGCGTCACGGTCTTTTCAATTTTATCTTCAACATTAAGGTCTTCATGCAGCTCAGTCTCACTGACAGAAAGAACCGGAGTAGTTACATTTACGACCTCGTCGTTAGCTGAAGAGTTCTCAACGATCCATTTACCCTTATATAGGTTATGGCCTTCCTCGTCAATGATAATGGTATATGTGTCAGCCTCAATCTTCTCAAAGCTAATCTTGCCGTCAGCACCAGCCTTAGCATTATATCTGCCTCCGCCGTCACCTTCGAGTGAGACGCTGCACCCGGCAAATGGAGTTCCGCCTGCGAGAACTGTCAGGCTGGCTGAAGTCCATTCAGGATTCCATACCTTTATGTCGTCAACATACCAATAGTCGATATAGAAAGCCTCCTCACCATGGGCACGGAAACGTACCTGGAAAAGATTCCCCGTAAGATACGGGCTGAGATCTATCAGCTTCTGGCGCCATGAATATGTACCCTCGTCGCTCAGATAATACTTGCAGCGTGTCCAGTTCTTGCCGTCGCACGACACTTCTACAGAGAGTGTGTCGCCCGTGGTGCTGTTATAGTTGAGCATACGAAGGTCGAAACGCAGCCATGTGTTCTTGACATCTGTTGTATTGAGCTGTCTCGATATGAGCGACTGTGAATAGTTCTTCAAAGAAGAATACTGATATGCAGCACAAGGATCAACAAGACCATAGGTATAATAATCTACACTCCACTTACTTGGATTACCGGCATCGTCAGCAGGTGTCGACCACTTGTCGGCATCAAGCACCCACGAACTGAAGTCGTCTTCGAAAGGAAGAAGCCTTATGTCGGGCACTTCCACATTGACAGGCTCTGACATTCCTGTCTCGGTGCCATCTTCATAAACAGCCGTAACGGTATAAGTGTAGTTGCCGTAGTCGGGCACCTCGTCAGAATATACCAGACTAACAATAGGTTCAGCATTTACCTTGACTGAATTTCTGTACAGGTTGAATCCAACGAGCGGATTGCTTGCAGCAGCCTTAAGCGGGCGCACGTTGTTAGTGCCGACAAAAATGTCGTCGATAAATAACATGAAAGCATCATTCGACACACAGTTTATCGTAACATATTTTGCGTCCTTAGGTATCTTATAGCTCATCAGTGTCCATGTGGTAGGCACCTCTACATAGTCGCCATCTGAAACCCATATAAAGTCAGAAGCACGCTTGCCAGTGGTTGAATATCCCACACGGATGCGTTCAAGGCCATAAGTGTCTTTATAGCTCTTTGCCCTGAAGCTTATCTGGAAGTCTCTGTCAAAGTTCAGCTCAGGCGATATAATAAAGTCGTTGCTCTGACCCTGAACGGCAAAGTCAACCAGCATCTTCGTGCCAGAATATGGCTTTGCATCAGGATTGTCGGCAACAGACGGAGTTGTCTTTGCCACATTCATCACAATGAATGCCATCTTGTTGCCCTGATTAGGAAACGATGTCGCAGCCCATGTATATGTCTGTTCATTGTCCATGTCAAGATACTCCCACCCTACACTACCGGGAGAGTTGATGACAAAGTCAGGATGGCCTTCAAAGTCATCATAATATCCGTCGGTAGGCTCCGGACTGTTCCACTGCAGCGTGACAGTCTTGTCGTCTACTCCAACCATGTGCAGTCCGTCAGGAACGCCGTCGGCCGTTCCCTGCAACGACATCCGCGTAGGGGCAGCCCAATGCTGTGCTGCCGGAGGCGGAGCTATATGCTTTGGCTTTACTCTTAAGCTGTCGGCAGCTGAGACGCTCAGAGCCGCAGCTGAAGCCAATACTGAAAGAAAATATCCAATATATTTCATCTCAAAACACATTTTATTTAACCATCAATTTGAATGTTTTTTCGTGTTCATTTCCAGACACCTTAACAATTGTCACGCCTTTATAGCCCTGCAGCGCAAACTTGCATGCATCGCCGTCGGCCACACCCGAATAAAGAATCTGTCCCGAAGGTGAAGCACAAGTTATCTTGTCACCGGCATGCAGACCGCCAAGAATCACCATGCCCCTGCCGGCCGTTGCATAGAGGTCGCCGCCTACAGGAACGAACACACCTGTTGCATCATATTTGAAGTAAGCTGGCTCGGAAGAGTCATAAAATAGAGAACCGTCACCTGCAGTTACCGTAATGGCATAAGTCTTGCCTGTGAGGAATTCACCGGCAGAAGTCTCGCTGATAGTCATCGTCGTGCCGTCATCAGGTGTCGCTCCTGAAGCAAGCATATCCCATACATAGCCATCGTTATAAGACATTGTGAGATAGTTGATTGTAGCTGTACGGCCACCGTAATTAAGCGAGAAGCGCATCTTGCGGTACTTCTTGTCTTTTACATAATTCTCCAGCAACACCTCAGAGCCTTCAGTGTCAAGCGAGCTTACCACCTTAGCCGGACCTACAGCTTCCCACGTCTGTCCGTCTACAGTTCCTTCTATCTTAACTACACTCGTGCCATAAGGACCGCCTGACTTAAGGATAAATTTACAGTCGGTTATTCCTTCAGGATAGTCACGTGTCTCTACAACTCCATTACCATAGAATGAAAGTGTACCGGCTCTTACTTCGACATCGCCCGTAATATCAGCAAAATCGCTCAACGGAACGAACACAGTATTGTTGAACACCTCGTCTGTTACTTCAGCAAAATCAAGATAATATTTTGATGCGTTTTTAACCGGAGTCCAATCAACCTGCAGTGTACTGTTGTCCTTAAGTCCAAAATTGGTAATCTGAGGCTTTCCGAGCTTCTCTGTAAGATAGAATTGCCATAGCCACAGGTTTGTCTGAAGTTTCTTCGATTTGCATACAAAAGCGATATACACTTCTTTGCCTGCATAATCCTTAAGGTCAACCTCTTCAGGAACGGCTTCGCCAAAGCTGTCTGCAAAAGAGAAACGCTTGAGCAGATGGAAATCACTGATATCTCTTGACTCAGTCGATACGTATACATCCAAGTCTTCAACAGTGGTTGACTCCATCACACCTCGTATAAAATACAAAGCGCCATTCTCCGGAACCTTCATGCGGCACGAAATAAGCCAGTCGTCAGCATCGTTCCAGTAGTCAAACTGATATACTACGCCTTCTGTCGTCTCATCATAAATCCATGTAGTTCCGTCGCCGTTGTTGTCTACTATATTCCAGCAGTCAAGTTCACCGTTTGTCCATGAAGTAAAATCTCCAATATAAGGAGCCTCCATCACCTTACACTCCGTGGTGACAGGAACAGAAGCACCATATACGACAGAATTGTCTGCCATAACCATATATGCACGCACGTTATAAAGACTGCCCGGCTCAAGTCCTGTTATCTCTGCGCTGACCTTATCAGCCACAGCGTCAACCTCCACGTGTGTTCCTTCTATTGTAGGTTCGTCTTTCAAAGCCCAGCAGAAACCCATCGACTTAACGTCTTGAAGTTTCTTGACAATTGTAGCCTCTGCCTTCAGTGAGGTGTCACGAATAGACTTAGGCACCTCTGTGCGTATCACAGATATAGGTGTAACTCCACCATTAACTTGGAATGTCACCAGTCCGTCGGACTCGTTTATGTTGGTGACAGATACGTTTACGGGGTCGCCGTTCCAGTTAATGGCCGCAGGCGATGATGTGGGAGAGAACTCCGTATTGCCCGAACGGCCCGGATAAGTGTCGCCGGCACGCGAGTTTGTATCATCTATGCCATCGGCGGCAACAATATACATACATCTGTGCTTGGCATTATTGTTAGGTCCGTTTATCGACCAGTATTTCTCCACCATCTCGTCGGTATAGTCATAATGGTAAATAAGCAGGCCATGGGCCGGGATATACTTGTCCCATCCTGTCTGCTGGCGATTCTCAAGCACAAACCACTCAAAGCCAGTACCGGGAGTTCTGTCGGGCTGGCAGTCGATATATCTTGCCTCATTGTCCGCAACAGTCTTCAGCGTAACGTCCTCAGCGTCTTTCAGTTCAACAGGCGAGCACCATCCCATCTGCATGCGTTCAAAGGCCATGAGGCATGGAGGTGTGCGGCTGTCGTTGTTATAACTTCCTGATGCATAAAGACTATAAGCACCGGAATCTATGCCGTAGCCGTCAGTATAGTCGTCTGTGTCGTACATATCCTTAAGTCCGAGCACATGGCCAAACTCATGAGTAAACGTTCCTATACCATCCATCTTCACTCCGCTTGTTCCGACAAGCTCGGCAGAGCAGCTGTAATTGTTACATGTTATGCCGTCTATCTTGAACGCCTGATCTCCAAGGGTCCATGAGTGAGGCCACATGTCGTCTGCATTTCCTGTGCTTGCCTCGCTGTATCCGGCATAGATAACGTTGACGTTGTCCATATATCCGTCGCCGTCGTTATCAAACTGCGAGAAGTCCATGTCAGGATTGTCGGCCTTGGCCATTGTCAGTGCCTCGACAACCATATCGCGCGGATTTACGTCGCCGCCGGCAGATTCGTCATTGGCAGCATAATAAGTCTGCTCATGAGCAAGAGTGTAAGGACCGACGACAACAAAATTAGGGATAAACTGCCCCATGGAGTTGTCTCTATAATAGTCTTTCACGCTTCCGGTACCTCCGTCAACAGAGTAGCCCGGCTCGTTAAGCCATTTTGTAAAATCCTCATTCTTGAAATTCATCGCCTTGTCTTTGAAATTGACAAGGATAACCAGATACTCACTTTCCTTAGTTTCAGCATTACTCTTAACCATACGAGGTGCAGAAACAGTACGCGAAAGAATCTGTTCTGGGCGCTTTATATCTTTCTTTCTGAAAGACATAAGCAAATCCATCTGCTTGCGCACCGGAACCAGTTGACCGAGAAACTTCTGTTCGTCGGCCGAACGCTTTCCAACATTACTCACTCGCTGTGAAGTCAACAAGCGCAGCTTGTTTTTCTCATCCAGCCGTTCATACTTGAAAAAGCCATCCTTGTCCTTCCTGATAAGATAGCCGTCTACAGTGGTCGTGTAATGAAAATTCTCGTCTCCATGTATTCTAATAGTCAAAGTAGTGCCATCAGGCTGCACCACGGTAACTGGCCGGGGATTAGACTTGATGCCATAAACATTGACCGAGAAGCCAAGCGCGAGACACAGAATCAGAGCACTGAATTTCTTTGATCTTAACATTGATATTTGTATTAGTTAATGAAAAAAAACGGAAAGGCCTGACTCTTCAGACCTTTTCCGTGTATAATTTTTTGTATCAGTTATTTACAACTACTTTTACTGCCTTGTTATCAACTTTCACTACATACAGTCCCTTTTCAACATTGAATGTTGTCTGCCCCTTAATATAAGCAGAGCTTACCAGCTTGCCGGTCAGGTCGTATACATATACGCTTGCACCTTCTGCTGACGGAGTAACTGATATGCAGCCGGCTCCGGCTGATATTCTCTCAGCTGCCATGCCTGTGCCTGATATACCTGTAGCTATATTAGCAGTTACTGTCACTACAGCACCAATAGGATTCGTCTGCTCCAGCTTCATTATGTATCTGCCAAGAGTTTCAACCTCGTATGAAAGTTCATAAGAACCTATATAGTCAGGCGCAGAACCAGACACGTAGTTAGATGTTGCCAATACGGTGTTCAGGTCATCGCTCTTGTAAACAGACATCATGTAATAGTTAGATGCGTCAGCTGTTATCTTCAACTCACCCTTATCAAGGTCAGCATAATACCATACAGGATTCTGACGTGTTACACTCTTCAACGTATTCTCACCTATGGTAAGCTCTATCGGATTATCAGAAGACTCACCCGGCTCAAAGTCGCGCAAGTTGAACATCACCTTTTTGCCTTCCTGTGCAGACAAGGTTACTACCTCAACATAGAAGATATCTCCCTCAGACGCCACGAAATCGCCATAGAACAGCGTACCTTCACTGTCTGACTTTGTTATATCCACATAATTACTTTCTTCTCCACGCCATACACGTACCGTAGACGACTGATATGAAGCATTGTTCTCATAATTGATGTCTGAGCTTACCTCAAGCATGCCTGCAGATGCTGCAACATACTTGTACCATGTTGTCTGTGCCGCCATAGGCACGTCGGCTGATGTTCCGTCAACGGCAATGGCAGTCTCACGAGACTCTCCTTCGGCATATTCAGCTTCCTCAAGTTCAAAAGAGCCTGAACCTGAAAGACCAGACAGTTTAATTATATACTCTGTGCCTTTCTCTATTTCTGTCTTTACAGAAAATCCGCTCTGAACGGCAGTACGATAAGATACATATGAGCCGGAAACTATAGGGAACTCGACCTTTATTGTAGGATCAGAAGGGGTTATCACCAGCCATCCATTCATAGTTGCCGTATAGCTGAAATACTTGTCGTTTACGCCATCAAGATTATTGGTACCGACTACAGCTTGAATGGGGTTTGAGTAAACCTCTCCCTCACCGATGTCTTCAACAGCGACATTATATTTAAATCCATTGATATCCTCATCGAGATTCCAGCATATAATATAAGCAGCACCGCCCTTCACCTCAGCTTTCACATCTTTTGTGCCTGACGCAAGCGGCGAATACATGTTAGTCTGTTCATATATTGAAACCTTTGTTCCTGAGCTCAACATCTCGGCATCACTGGTTACCTTCAGGAACTTTGAAGTCTCAGCCTCGCCTGGTATTTCTACTTTATAATAATATGTGCCGTTATAATCTGGAAGTGTATTCTCACCAAGATTTATCGCCATAGGATTGTCAAACGAATCGCCCTCGCCTGCTGCAGCAAAAGTCATGTCGAAATAGTCTGGTGTCGATGTCGACTCATTCTTCTCTATGCAAATAAGGTAAGTCCTTCCCTGCACAACATTAAAGCGGGCCAGGAAACATCCGTCTACTGTGGCTATCGGCGAGTACATTGAAGACGCATCATACACACTTACCGTTCCGCCATAGAGATACGACTCTGACTTCAGCATGACGAAACCATTTTCCGTTGCCACATAATCATACCAATATTTACCTATTTCTGCCGGCAGTTCATTATCCACAGCCTTGCCTTCAAAAGGATAGTCACTCGAAGATCCTAAAGTAGGATGCGTAATAACAAAGTTACCGATAAGCGGCGATGTGGAAGCTTTAATCTTTATTATATACACCTTTCCGGCTTCTACTTCAGTTTTGCCAACAACCGTACCGCTGACATAGCTCAAACTGACGCTCGTTTCCTCACTGCTGTTTTCCTCGCAGACAGACAGGCCTGACAAAGAGCCTGTAAAGGTCATCTCGAGCACACCTTCTTCTGAGCACTCATATTTTAGGTATGTAACAGAAGAGTATGTTTCTGTACTATAGTTACTTGGAATAAAGAAGTTACTCTGCCCCGTTACGTCGATAGCTTCCTCCTTGGTCTGTCCACCTTCGACAATAGCATTTTCTGCTTTCATGTCAAACGAAATCTCGCTTCCGCCCCTTGTGTTCAAAATAAGATAAACCGTCTGACCAGCCTTAACAGGAACAATACTGCCTGTTGCAGAGTTTATTCCATAAATCATTTTGTTGTAGGTACCGTCTTCAGACATCACATAACTTAACCCTTCACCTTTGACGGTTGTAAAAGTCAGCAATTGTCCTGACTCAGCCGGTGCTGTATACTTATAATACAAAGTAACATAGCCCGACTGACCTGTCAGATCATAACTGTTTGTTCCAACCTGCAAATCTAATGCCGTAGAGACATCAGTCTGCGCAAACAAACTGCATAAACAAAATTGTAGAAATGTTAAAAGTATTAACTTCTTCATAAGCACTAATTTAATGTTATAATATTATTGTTTTTGCGACAAACGACGTATTATCTTATCAATTTGAGTTTAGATTTACCTTTATCTTATATTTTATAGTGCAAATATAGTAATATTTTTTAATATCAGCAAAAGATTATGTAATAAAATTCGAATTAATATACATTAATATAATTATTATAGATATATTTCGTTATTTTTAATACGAATAATAACTTTTTCAAGTCGATATCATACAATTTAATAGTAATTTCACATAAATTACAAAATAAACACTCGTAAAAATATGTTATAGACAGATACATTATATTAAAAAATACATATAATAAAAATGGCTACCAAGCTTACAGAACGGTAAAATAAGCTATATATATTTTCAAGTAGACACCAAGGCAAGAAATCGTTAATTTACAGAAAATATTATATTTTATACAAATCACGATTGCTTAAGAAAGGAGAATACACATCCGCAAAAGGAGCCATGTCATGAATCAAAAGGCCACATTTCAGCATACAAAAGCATATCTTTCATGATACATTTAGGTATATTTTGCAGAACATGGAACAATACATTAAAATAAAAAATTCTAAGTTTCTTACATAAACAACACCTCTTATCCAATATCCGACATTAACCACATTTGAATATTACCTAATCAAGACGTTTATGAATAACAATGGTATGCAACTAAACAATTAACAAAAGGCATAATAATCATCGCAGCATGATTTTACGAAAAACTCATCACTCGTCACATCCGAACATAACATATTGTGTTTCAGAGATATGTAATGTGACAAGTTGAGTATTAAACTCATCACGCAACAAGTAAATCATTATCTTGTTGTCCTTTCCTAAAATTTGGTTGACTTCAAATATATGATTCTCTCAATGATATCTGCGTGACGAGTTGACAGCCCAACTCATCACGTTCTAACTCACTGTTTGTCAGGACATTACAGCAAATTACAACGTGTAATGAGTTACTAATGAAAAATATTCTTACAGCAGCCCAAAATCTGTGACAGAACACAGGAAAGCCATACATAAGAACATACAAAAAAGGTGGATACACATTGATGCGTATCCACCCTATTTATATTGAATATATGACTTAACGTCTTATTCAGCAAAACACTTATGCAGCCTTAACCTCTGATGTCTTGTTGGCCTTGCGACCTAAAGTGATGTAAGCAATAGGAGCTGCAATGAAGATTGAAGACAGTGTACCGAATACAACACCGAGAATCATCGCGAACGAGAAGCTGCGGATGCTGTCACCTCCAAGGAAGAAGATACAGAGCAATACCAGCAACGTTGTTGAAGACGTGTTGATTGTACGTGCCAATGTCTCGTTCAGAGAGTCGTTGAATATTGTCCAGTAGTCACGCTTCTTGTAGAGTCCGAGGTTCTCACGTATACGGTCGAACACAACCACCTTATCGTTGATTGAATAACCGATAACGGTAAGGATAGCTCCGATGAACGTCTGGTCGATTTCGAGAGAGAACGGAACCAGACCCCACAATGCTGAATAGAATCCGATAACGATTATCGTATCGAGAGCCAGAGCCACTGTTGAACCAACAGAGAAGGCTACATTGTGGAAACGGATGAGGATGTATAAGAAGATGGCTATAAGAGCGAATATGACGCTTATGATAGCTCCGTAAGTGATATCCTTAGCAACTGACGGACCCACCTTGGCACTACTGATAATAGAGCCGCCTGCGCGTACATCAGGATTCTTGAACACCTCTACGCTCTTCTGTGTCACCATGCCTGCGCTTGAGAGCGACTTGAACAGGATGTCCTCTACCTCGTTGTCAACTGCCGGATTGTTAGAATCAATCTTATAGTTAGTTGAAATACGGATGGTCTTGTGGTCTGTACCCAATGCAATTGCGCTCACTGTACTGTTCGGGAATGCCGGACGGAGCACCGCAGTTACCTGCTCAGGCTCTACGGCCTTCTCAAGCTTGATTACATAGTTACGTCCACCTGTGAAGTCGATGCTCTTGCTGAGACCGCGAACTGCGAAGCTGATAGCGAACAGCACAACTGCAATACCTGCTATTGTGAAGGTCTTACGATACATTGACATAAAGCCGATGTTTGTGCCCTGCAGGAACTTGCGAGATATCTTTGTTGTAAAGTTCTGGTTCAGCCACTTGTCTTTCTTCATCTTGTGCTCATAAACGAGACGTGTAAGATAAACGGCTGTGAAGAATGAGCAGCAGATACCGATTATAAGAGTTGTGGCGAATCCGCGGATAGGACCTGTACCGAAGACATAAAGGATGACACCTGTTATGATTGAGGTAAGGTTAGAGTCGAAGATAGCAGAGAAGGCGTTGCCATAGCCGGCCTCGATAGCCTGCTTGAGCTGCTTGCCCTTGCGTAACTCTTCCTTGGTACGCTCATAGATAAGCACGTTAGCGTCGACGGCCATACCCAATGACAGCACGATACCGGCAATACCCGGCATGGTCAGCGCCGCCTGGAAGGAGGTTAGAATACCTAACGTAAAGAAGAGGTTAAGTATAAGTGCCAAGTTGGCCATCATACCCGGAATCAGGTCGTACATGACGATCATGTAGATCATCAGCAATACGAAGGCTACAACGAACGAGATAAGACCCTGCTGAATTGACTGTGCACCGAGAGAAGGTCCTACGACGTCCTCCTGAACGATACGTGCAGGTGCAGGCATACGTCCTGACTTAAGCGTGTTGGCCAAGTCTTTTGTATCCTCAATGGTGAAGTTACCGTTGATAGACGACTGTCCGCCAGGAATTTCACCGCTTACGCGAGGTGCGCTGTAAACAGCATCGTCGAGCACGATGGCAATAGCCTTACCCACATTAGCCTTTGTAAGGGCTGCCCAGCGGCGTGCACCGTCTGAGTTCATGGTCATGCTTACCTCAGGAGCACCTGTAACGTTGTTAAACTGGTCTGTAGCATCTGTTATCACGTCGCCTTCAAGCGGAGCACGTCCGTTGCTCTGTGTAACCTTTATTGCATAAAGTTCGAACACATTCTTTACAGAAAGTCCGTCAGCAGGCTTAGCACCCCAAAGAAGTTTCAGGTTAGACGGGAGCACCTGCTTGGCAAGTTCAGAAGTGATAATCTTATTGATTGCTGCTGTATCGCGTACGTTAGCATATCCTACAACGCTCAGTGAGCCCTGCGGAGCCAGCTGCAACATAGCCAGCAGAGGATTCTGCTTCTTGGCGAGAGCGAGCTGTGCATCAGTCTCAGTAGCCTTGGCAGCGTTCTTTGCGTCGTTCTTTATCTGGAACTTAGGCTTAGCCTCTGCCTTTGCGGGTTCAGCCTTGGCAGCTGTGCTGTCGCTTACGGCTGTTGTATCAGCGGCAGTAGCAGACGAACCGGCAGCAAGGCGCTGGTTGATCTGAGCCAGATACGGAGTAACCTCTTCGCTGTTGAATGTCTCCCAGAATTCGAGGTTGGCGCTACCCTGAAGAAGTTTACGGATACGCTCAGGCTCGCGGATACCAGGCATTTCTACCATGATACGGCCCTGCTGTCCCTCAAGTTTCTGGATATTGGGCTGAACAACGCCGAACTTGTCGATACGGTTGCGCACTACGTTGTAAGAGTTGTCGATAGCCGACTGAACCTCTTCGCGCAGAGCCTTCTCCACCTCAGCGTCAGAGCTTTGTGTGCTCACCTTGCCCTTAAGCTGCTGTGTGGCAAAAACTTCAGCCAGACGATGTCCGGGCGCATTCTGATGATAATACTTAATGAAAAGAGAGATAAAATCACTCTGACTTGTCTCTTCCTCCTTCTTAGCCTGCTCCATTGATTTAACGTAGGCAGCGTCTGTCTTGTGGTCAGCCAGCACGTCTACAACATCAGGAACAGAAATCTCGAGGATTACGTTCATACCGCCTTTAAGGTCAAGACCCAGACCAATCTGCGTCTCCAAGCACTTCTGGTAAGAATAAATACCCAGATATTTAACAGAATCCTTGTAGTTCTGCTGGTCAATCGGGTCTTTAATCTTTGCTGCCTGACTGTCGTAATAGCTAGTTGCGACAGAGAAAGACAAATAGAAAATGCTTGCAAGCGTCAATAAGACGGCTGTAACAATTACAATTCCTTTGTTTTGCATTTTGATTATTATTAATTTTTAATGTTTTTTCGAGTTTGATATTAATAGGGCACAAAGATAATTATTTTTTTAAACTTTGAAAAATTTAATGCCTCTTATTATTCATTTTAGCGGTTATTTTTATCCTTTCCACGCTTTTTGAGCCAACAATAAATGGGGTAATGGTCTGAATAGCCGATACTTCGGTCAACTTTGCACTTATAGGGCTGCCACAGCTTTGAGCACATTATGTTGTCTATGCGCACAAAGATGGCGTTGTGGTGATAGGATATGCCCGGACCGTTGCCCGACTCAACATAACAGTCGGTAAGCTCGCGCGCCAGAGTACGGTGAGTGTACGATATGGGGTTGTCGTTAAAGTCGCCGCAAAGAATCACGTTGTCGCCGCTATTCCTCACATATTCGGCCACGGCCTCAGCCTGCGGCGCACGTATCTTGGCCGACTCTCCCAGCTTTACTGCCAGGCGTTTCGACTCAGCCCTCATCGTGTCGCTGCCCGCCTTGCCCTTAACCATGTCCTTGAAGCCGGCACAGTCGGCAAGCGACAGACCGGAAGTCTCAAAGTGATTATTAATTACCGTAACTATCTCTTCATCTACAACAACTCTAAATGCCGCACTGACATTGTTCTTCGATTCATACTCTATACGTTCACTTGATTTTATTGGATACTTGCTCAGCAACACAAGACAATCTCCACCGTTCTTACTTCTCACCGAGTCAACATAGTTGTATACATCCTTTACGGCATCGCGTAAATTATCAGTTATAACAGCCTCCTGCAGACACACTATATCAGCGTCTGAATTTATTATATATTCAAGTATCGGATTGTCGTGTCCTTCGGGGGCATTGTCGCTGGCAAAATTATGCACATTATACGACATCACCTTTATCGAGCCAGGCGGCACGTCGCGGCTGATGTTAAGCGGCCAGTAAGTACGCACGGAAGAATAGCTGACAACAAAGCCAAGCAGGGAAATAAGCATGTACCTACGCCTGAACACCGCGAAAAAGACTAAAAAGCAGAAATTGATAAATATAAAGCCGGGAAATATCAGTCCGATATTGGCCATTATAGGATGCTCTGTCGGATTGATGCGGTCCGACAGGCCTACCAGAAACATGGTAACAGCCGTTGCCACATTGGCCCCGGCTATTATCTGCAAAGTAAGGTCTTTAATTTTTTTCATTCACAATGAAGCACATCCGTCATGTGCTATTTTCCTCCGTCAAAGAGTTTACGTTTTTCCTCCTCGCTCAGGCTGTCGTATCCGCTTCGTCTAACCTTGTCGAGTATGCGGTCTATCTCGTCCTGTTCAGCCTTCTTGCGGGCGTTATAGTCCCAGTCTGATTCGTTTCTTGTCCTGTCATATCCTCCGGCATTGTCCGACTTGCGGTGAGAGCGGCGCTCCCAGTTGCTCTTCAGGTTGTCGAAGAACTGCTGTCCCTTCGACCTTCCGAAAGATCCTCCGCCCGGATTGTTGCGCCAGTATCTTATCAGCAGCCATCCGAAGAGCATACCACCGAGGTGGGCGAAATGAGCCACACTGCTGTTTGACGTGCCGAGAGCCGACAACAGCTCAACAACGATGTAGATACACACAAACCACTTGGCCTTTATCGGCAGCGGCAGCGGGAATATGAACAGGCGCTCCTCAGGAAACAGCATGCCGAAAGCAAGCAGCACACCGTAAATGGCACCTGACGCGCCTACTGTTGTCCAAAGATTGAGAATAGCCGAGCTGTTATGCGCCACTGCCATTATATCGCCGAAGCCAAAGCCCGGTATCTGGTCGCTGGCAAGCATGTAGAACTCGCCAAACTGTGTTATCAGCTGTATAAGTCCGGCACCGACTCCGCAGACCATATAATAGAAGAGAAACTTCTTAGGTCCCCACACATTCTCAACCACGCAGCCGAACATCCACAGGGCAAACATGTTGAAGAACAGATGCGTGAATCCGGCATGCATGAACATATAAGTGAAGAGCTGATATATCTGGAAATCGCGCGCAAGGAAGAAGTGAAGTCCAAACACGCTGTTCAAGTCGACGCCCTGACGGCCGAACACCCATGTGGCGGCGAACATAAGCACGTTGATAATCAGCAAATTCTTTGTAATAGCAGGTATTCTGAACATACTCAAAATAATTTTTCTAGCATAATAAACGTCGGCAAAAATACTAAAAATATCTGTTATATAGCATAAAGCAGGGCATATACCAACTTTTTTTCATTAAATTCTTCACTTTTTTTTATTTTTTGTTTGACAAATAAAATGATTAGGCTATATTTGCGATAAAAATAGGTTGGGATAATTTTATACTCTAATATTTTAATAACAATTTTAATTATGAACAAAACAGAACTTATTGAAAAAATAGCTGCTGGCTCAGGTTTGTCAAAAGCTGATTCAAAGAAAGCACTCGACGCAACCGTTGCAGCCATCAAAGACGCTCTCGTAGCAGGAGATAAAGTTGCACTTGTTGGCTTTGGAACATTCAGCGTTAACGAGCGCCCGGCTCGCGAGGGTATCAATCCTTCTACAAAGGAGAAGATACAGATTGCTGCTAAGAAGGCTGCGAAATTCAAGGCCGGAGCAGAATTAACTGATGCTTTGAACTAAATAAAAGCTTCGAAAATACATAAGCCTGTATCCATGCGGATGCAGGCTTTTTTGTTTATCCCCACCGGCAGATGCGCTGAAGCATGTCAGCACCGCCATTTATGAGAAAACGGCAAGCAAACATACAGGATTTTCACTTTAGCGAGAATATTCAGACCATGTTTTTCACAGGCATATCAGGCATCTGAAAAGCAGACGGTAAGACTTATACAAAAACTTAAAGATCAACCTTGCGCATGATAAAACAAAAGCATCATGCAGCAGCATAATGCCAGACTCAGGCGCATCAATAAAACTATAAAAGAAAGGAAACAGGAAATAAGAAATCTGTGAAAAAAGAATTTGTAAGAATAAGAAATAGAAAAAAAGTCCAGTCTAGCTTGTGTCTTGATTTTCAACAGTGTAAATGATCTTTTTTTTAAAAAAACGGGAGGAGACTACGACTTTCACAAGCCCAAATGTCTCCACCCTCCTGCAATCGACTAATTGGATATAATACAAATTGATACACGGTTCATGTCGTTGTCAGCAAACGGCTGGACTTCAGACCCTTTGTAAGAGGTCTTTATCTGCGACGCAGACACACCGCATTGTTCTGTAAGCATCTTCTTAACAGCCTCCGCACGCTCTGAAGACAGGCGGCTGTTTATAGCAGCAGTGCCTGTTCCGGCATCGGCGTAGCCTGTTATTTCGACAATTGCATTTTTATGATTGTTTAAATATTTAGAAAGTTCCACAACCTTTTCGCGCTCTGACTCACGGATAACGCTTGAATTTATCGTGAAGAATACGTCGCGTTTCATGCCCTCGTCCTTTACCTCTTCTACTACGGGCTCGCTTACCGGTTTCTCTTCAACAACAGGCTCTACAATAGTCTGCTCTACAGGTTCCGGAGCCGGGGCAGCCTTCTTCTTGTAGGTCTTGCCCAGACGGATTGTAACGCTGGCAAGAGCGTTGAAATACCAGTCGGCATTGCCTGCCTTCTTTGAGTTGTACTTGTCTGAGAGGACGTTTGCGTTACCCTCGATGCCGAGGCTTACGCGGTCGCTAACGCGGAAGTCGAACGACAGACCTCCACGGCCTACGGGACGAACCTTTGTGCCGCTCCACACGTAGCGCATGTCATAGCCTGCGTTGGCCAGTTCGTTGGCCTCATCGTTACCAAAGCCGATGTTTGCACCGCCGCCGATGAAAGCTGTAACACTGAACAGACGCATTGGGTTGTAACCGCAGATGGCATTAGACAGATTGAACATAAAGTCAATGCCGGGGGCTACATAGTTGTACTTATACGTAGTGTTTACGGCCTTGCCGTCCAGCATGTATCCGTTCCAGCCACCCTTGCTCTGCCAAGCACCTACAGAAAGACGTGTGGCAAACCATGGGGTAAACTGATATCCGGCACCTAACTGAACCGTAGGAGAAAGCAAGTCGCCAAAAGAGGCCTCGCCCAATGTATACTGGGCACCGCCGTGAACGCTTACAAACCAATGCCTGTTGAACTCGTACTCAGGTTCGCTTTCCTGAGCTGACACGGGATTTCCCATAAACAGGAAACCTGCGGCCAATAATAAACTTAAATAACGCATAGCTAATGGTTTTAATTTTTTCAATTGTTCTTATAATTATTCTCTTGAGCCACCTTGGCAATGGTGAGATACCAGTTGCCACCAACACGTGTCGGATTAACCGAGCATTTTATCGTGTTAGGACGGTTGTCGCCCTTAGGTTTCTCAAAAAACTCGATCGTGTAACGCACCTCAGTGTCGCTGTCGCTATAGAGGAGAAGTTCATCTATCTTGTAAGACAATACCGGGAATGTGGTAAGAGTCTTGCGTATCTCCTTTGAGCGTTCTTCCGAAAGAGGCATCACCTTGTTGTCCTTAACCTCATACAGCTGGCTCATAGCGCCGTCGATGTCGTTGTTCTTCAAAGTTTCCAAGAACTTCTTTGTCATGTCGAGCAGCATCATGGTGTCCTTGCTTGTACGAACCATCTGCTGGTCCATACGTGGATCTGCCGGCAAGATAGTCTCCTTTTTCTTCTTATCGCCACAAGAAGCCACAATAATCAGGGCCAAGGCCATTACGACATATTTAGCTGATTTAATCATAGAAACTTTACTATTTTTAAAAGGAGCGCCCCTCAATTACAAGGAGCGCTCCCGATTGAAGTTTTATTTTCCTTTCAGATTCCTTTTATTCAAAGTCATCTGTAGCATCACTCCTTAACGTCTTTTTACAGATGCAGGCACCTGACCGCGAGGATAAACAGGTATCTTGACATACTCTGTCAGTTTACCGTATGCATATTCTACTGTTACAGGGATGTAAACATAGAACATTTCCTCTACGTTAGAACCACCATTGTTCTTGAAGGTGATGTTGTTGCCGCTCTGGCTCAGTGACAGGTTAACAGCTTTGTTTGTAAGCTCAGAGAGTTTAGCAGCTGTCATAGCATCAGCATAAGACAGGTCGTTGTTTGCAACAACGCTACCACCGTTAACAGCCAGTGTGTACTTAGCCTTGCTCAGATCGAAGAATATAGACTTAACGTCATAGTATTTCCAGAGCTGTACGGCATACTTCTCAAACTCAGTAGGATTGCCGATAGCAGTCTGAGCCACTGCGTATCCGCGGAAGTCTGTTATTGAAACAAGCTTGCCAGCGTCAACTGTAGAACCGCTTACGAGACCTTCCTCGAAACCGCCCTTAGATACTGCGTCTACACGGATCGGAGCTATGAGGCATACATCATACTTCTTAACGAGAACCTTGTTGTATCCATTAATCTTAGCCCATACGCTGATGCTGATCTTCTTGTCGTGAGTTCTAGCAGGAATACCCTTTTCGTCAGCCTGTGCAAGCGGGTTGATCAGGTTCCAAGCATCCTCTCTGTTTCTCGGAACGAACAGGTAAGGAGTTGCCTCTGTATCAAATGAAGTACCCCAAGACTTGTCACGGCCAGTCCATGTCAGGCGAGCTGAATTCTGAACACCATTCTTCAAGAGATAACCGTTAAAGTTAACCTGATCGATACCAGCCTCATCAAGGTCATTACCGTTAACTGTGTAACCGGCGATTGTCTGGTCAGCAGAGAACTGAAGATCCCAAAGACCACATTCTGTCATGTTCTTGATGAAGAAGTTGTTACCTTTACCCCACTCTGATGTATAACCGAATGCACTTGTGAGGTTGTTGCGGTATACTACCTGTGCCTCTGTCTGTGCAGGTGTACCATACTGAACAGGCAGCACATCATAAGTGTTATACTTCTCGAACCAGTATGTATCGAAGTAACCAGCGATAGCAGGCAGTTCAGGCAGTTTAACAGTGAACTTCCAAGTCATCTTCAGGTCAGGATACTGAGCAGGCATAGAAGATTTGAATGTTATAACCTTCTCAAGTGTTACATAACCCTTCTTCTGATCTATAGTCTTAACGTCGTCAGCATCAATTGTCCATGTAGCAGCAAGAGCATCACCATTCTCGTTAGTAGTGTTCTTGAATACTAAATCGCCATTTGTTGAGTTAGCCGGATCAATTGTTATATCATTGAAAGAATAAACTTTCTCAAATGTAGCCTGATCAAGACCTTCAGCCTGTACCTTTGCATAAACCTTAGTGATCAGCCAATCCCATGTAAGTTCTGCTGTCATTGCATCGCAGCTAAGTGTCTTCTCGTCAACCTTGTCATCAAGAGTTACGTCATCAAGCATCTTCTGAGACCACTTAATCTTCATATAGCGCTCGTCAAGAAGATTATTGTTTACTGTATCGCAAAGCATGATACGAACGATAGGCTCTTTACCTACGCAAGCCATGTTGTTAGTTACGCCATCAGGAAGTTTTGAAGAAATAACACCCTCTGGAGTTACTGTTGCAAATTGCTGCTGGTCTGTTCCGTTAGGAGCAGCTGTGTTGTAAGTTTTTGAAGGAATAGCAAAACGGAAAGCAATGCCATACTTCTTCAACTCATCTCTTGTAATCTGAGTGTGCTTGTCAGCTCCGTTCAAGTAGCAACCTGTTACGAGCTCAGCAAGATTCTTTGTCTCATTGTAGTAAACCTCTGTAGTAACAAGCTCGTTGTTGTCAACCTTAGAGTTCCAGATGCTTGTGCTGTCAGCATAGTGATGCTGAGCGTCAGAAGCGTTCCAAGCAAGCTTAGCTATTCTCGGTCTGAATGTAGTTTCTACAAGACGAGAGTTCTCAGAATAGATGTCTGTTGTAGTATTATCCTTGTTGAAACGAGGAACCTTCAGAGCTACGATGTAAGTCTTGTTGTTGCCAAGATCAAGAGATCCTGTTGTAGTCTTCTTCAGTTTAACAGTCATAAGACCGTTCTTAAAGCTTTCGATACCGTTGAAAGCAACCGGAGAGTTATCGAGCACGGCTCTTACCTCAGCTGTAGCAGCAACGAAGTCGATATTCTCTGCATCAATATTCTCTTCCTTAACAGAGCTTGGGTTAAGTCTGTAAGTAGCTGTCGTCTGACCGTTGTCAACATAGACAGGTGCAATTTTAAGCTCACCGGTACCGCTTGTTCCAGGAACAACAGGAACATAGCTCAGTACACGGAACTCAACAGCCTCGATACCACCAACATAAAGATCTGGAACGAGAGAAATGCTGTTCAGCAGTTTCTCAACAAAAACAGTAAGAGTATTGATGTTGTCGTTAAGACCACCCTCACCGCTGATAAGGTTGTTCAGGTCGTCAATCTGCTTCTGAAGAGCCTTCTCAAGCTCATCAACGCTTGTTACAGTAGCATAGTCAGACAAAGAATTCTGAAGTTCAGCGATAGCCTCCTCTGCTGCAGAAACTCTCTTTTCGATGTTCTCAATGTCATAAGCCTCAAGCTTGTCGGCAAGATCCTTCAGGTCGTCAGCTGTAGGCAGAGCCTCGATCTGCTCCTTCAGTTTGTCGATCTGTCCCTGATAGTCAGCGTCAGCAATCTGCTGCTTGAAATCCTCAAGAGCCTTCTGCTGAGTTTCGAGATCCTTTGCAACAGCCTCTCTTGCGATAGTAGCGATGTCAAGGCTTTCAAGAGCCTCAACTCTACCCTTCAAGTCATTAACTGTCTTCTGAAGTTCCTCGAAGTCACCTTTCATGGCTGTGATTGTAGCCAAAGCTTCCTCAACGCTCTCAAGTCTTCCGTCAAGACCAGTAACAGCTTCGTTTACAGCATCAATTTTTGCGTTCAAAGCAGCCTCCTTAGCAGCGAGGTCACCTTCCAGAGTAGCAACTCTTGCCTCGAGTGCAGTTACAGTAGCCTGATCAGCTTTCTGATCGATGGCAGCCTGGAGCTGAGCCTTGGCATCAGAGATTTGAGTATTAAACTCGCTTCTTACACTGCTCAACTCGTTTGACAGTGTAGTCTGCAAGTCAGCCAACTGATTCTGTAAAGCAGTGATGTCATCTTTGTTCGCATTGATGTCATCCTCATAGTCTTTACAAGAAACGAACATGTTCATTGAAGCGCATAGGAACGCTACAAGAAGCAAAGAACTGAAAATTTTTCTTTTCATTTGATAAACTAATTTAATTAAAAACTATATATATAATTATTTTTGGATTATCTAAAAACCCGCTCTTTCTTACCAAGAGATAGAATTCCGATGCAAATATATGAACAAATACTAATATCAGCAAATGATTTAATGATTTTTTTTCAAAAACGTTGAAAAAAGCATTAATAACAATAACTATTGACAAAAAGAGCTGAAAATTCCGATAACAGCAAGGTTTCAGGGCATATGTCTATCTCTTGGTAAGAGATATACAACGAAAAATCCTTATACCTTATTAATTATATAAGGAAGCATATCCAACTTATTTTCTACATTGTTTTCATGCAGGCATATTATCATGTCTCAGCACGTCATGTAGCTATGGCTGCCGGTAAGGAATACTGATGCTGAAAATTATGAAAAATATGCAAAAGTCTGAATATGATTTAAGGCTTAGAATCAGCAATCCGTACATGAAAATAATGCCGCAGCATCTGCCATGCATGATTATATGTGCAGACACGCCTGAAAAGTCTATTGTTTAAGGATAAAAAACGGCCCACTTTTGCACAAAAAGTGGCCCAGTTACGGAGCAAAAACGGGCCACTAACAGTCTGAAACAAAACAGATATAATTAGCTTAACAAAAAGCAGCGAAACAGACTATAATATCTGTGTCTGAAAGCAAAACTGGATAAAAATGTTACGATTTTCAGCGCGTTTTTATAAACTAAATTATTTCATGGCCTTACGAATGGTATAAAAATGATTATATACCCCCTATCGGCCATCAACCACACATAGATTTATCTATTTTGTACATCCATGCGTTCAGCCCTTCTTTTTGTTTCTATTGGCACAAGGAGATAAGCGCTAACAAAGTTCAGCACAGTCTAATTAAACAGCGTTTCTCGATAATCATTGTAGGGACGCACCCTAGGTGCAGTGCTGTCCCTACATTGCACTACTTGGAGTCTCCAATAGCCTTGTTGTTTCTTGTCGCAAGCACTACGTTGGCATTTGACTCTAACTGCTTTAACCTCGGCATAGCCAATTATAAAAGTGCCTGCAATAAAGCGAACAAAATCCGACCGAATACTTATGACAAACAAAAAAAGGGGACCAACGTTTATGTCAGTCCCCCAAAAACTATTATTTAACTATAAAATCTTTTATCAAGGCTGCTTGCCGATGTAAGCAAGTATACCGCCGTCAACGTAAAGGATATGACCGTTTACGAAGTCAGAGGCGTCTGATGCAAGGAACACTGCCGGGCCCATGAGGTCTTCAGGTGTGCCCCAGCGTGCGGCAGGAGTCTTAGACACGATGAAGCTGTCAAACGGATGGCGGCTGCCGTCGGCCTGACGCTCGCGCAGCGGTGCAGTCTGCGGTGTGGCGATGTAGCCCGGACCGATACCGTTGCACTGTATGTTGTGCTCGCCGAACTCTGAGCAGATGTTGCGTGTGAGCATCTTCAGTCCGCCCTTGGCTGCAGCATAGGCAGACACTGTCTCGCGGCCAAGCTCGCTCATCATTGAGCAGACATTGATAATCTTGCCGTGGCCTTTCTTTATCATGCCAGGAATAACGGCCTTAGACACGATGAAAGGCGCATTGAGGTCGATGTCGACAACCTGACGGAAGTCTTCAACCGACATTTCTGTCATAGGTATGCGCTTGATGATGCCGGCGTTGTTTACGAGGATGTCTATTGTGCCGAGTTCTTTCTCTATATCGGCCACCATCTGCTTAACCTCGTCTTCTTTTGTAACGTCGCAGATATATCCTTTGGCGTCGATGCCCTTAGCCTTATAGTCGGCCAGAGCCTGGTCCATGTGGTGCTGTGAGCGGCAGTTGAACGCAATCTTTGCGCCGGCCTGCGCATAAGCCTCAGCAATGGCAAAGCCTATTCCGTAAGCGGCTCCTGTAACCAGTGCCACTTTTCCTTCAAGTGAAAATCTCTTTGAAAATGTATCCATGGGTGTTTATTCTTTTATAGGGAGTTATAGTAGTTAAAGCAGTTACCGCTCACTGTCGTGAGCTTAGGAGTTAAAGTCAAATGTCTTGTTGCTTATTGTCATTCTGTCTGTGTTCAAACTAAACGGTCTATAAGTGCATTTGGCTTTAACTCCTTTAACTACTCTAACTTCTTTAACTACTGAAATATATTTACTTCAAATCCGTAATCTTTGAGAAGTCCTGATCGCCGTAGTCGAGGTTCTCGCCGCCCATACCCCAGATAAAGGTGTAGTTGTGAGTGGCAGCGGCGCTGTGGATGCTCCATTCGGGAGACAGAACAGCCTGGTCGCCCTTCATCCATATGTGGCGTGTCTCGTCTATCTCGCCCATGAAGTGGCATACGGCCTGATCCTCGGGCACCTCAAAGTAGAAGTAAGCCTCCATGCGGCGGCTGTGAACGTGAGCCGGCATAGTGTTCCATACGCTGCCTGTTGCAAGCTCTGTCATACCCATCTGCAGCTGGCATGTGGGCAGAACCTGAGAAACGAGCATCTTGTTGATGTCGCGCTCGTTGCTCATCTCGAGCGAACCCATGTGGGCAACAACGGCATCGGCCTTTGTAACCTTCTTGCAAGGATACTCCTTGTGGGCTGTTGTACTGTTAAAGTAGAACTTGGCCGGCTTCTGCGCGTCCTTGCTGCTGAAGAACACGTCGCGGTCGCCGCGGCCAATATACAGTGCCTCCTTGAATCCGAGAGTGAATGTCTCGTCGCCAACCTTAACGACGCCTTCGCCCTCGCCTACGTTGAAGATACCTATCTCACGGCGTGTTGTAAAGTAGTCGGCCTTCAGCGGGTCGATAGCCTCGAGCTTCAGCTCCTCGTTAACGGGCATTGCACCGCCTACAACCATGCGGTCATACATTGAGTAAACCATATTTACCTCGTCAGCCGCAAACACTTTCTCGATAAGGAAGTCGCGACGGATTCTCTTGGTGTCATAGTTTTTTGCATCCTCCGGATGCGCTGCATAGCGGATTTCGTAATTTGTTTTCATAAATGTATTTGTTTTTAAACTAATTGTTTTTTGATGAAGACTGTATTCTATACAATGTGAAAGCCGCGCCGCACGCCGGCCTGAAACTTTCACCACATAATCCGGCCCGCCCCGGCAGGCACTATTCTGAGTCCGACAACAATGTCGGTGTGAATGAAGCATACGGGGGCTGCCCTTTAATTGCTTGCAAAGATAACAAAAAAATCGCACCCCTACGTTATGAAAGGTGCGATTATTATATGAATAATATTTAAAAATGTTGTCCAAAGCGGATTCGAACCACTACAAACAGAACCAAAACCTGTTGTGCTACCATTACACCATTGGACAATCACGAGTGCAAAGGTAGTGGTTTTTTACGCCACTACCAAATTTTTTCTTATTTTTTGAATGTAAAAGGCCGCAAGTTTTGCATTTTTATTACGCAAAAGCCCTGTCGGACAGCCTTTTGACATTTCAAGAACGCACTGCCGACAAATTATTTCACAGTTATGAGGAAATAGTTCTTCTTGCCACGCTGAACGAGCAGATACTTGCCGTCGATGAGGTCGTCAGAAGTAATCTCACGGTCGAAAGCGGCGAGTTTCTCCTTGTTGAGCGACACGCCTCCGCCCTGAACGAGCTTGCGCATCTCGCCCTTGCTGGCAAACACGGCAGCCTCTGTGGTGAACAGCTCTACAGCCGGCAGACCTATCTTGTCCTTTGAAACCTCAAACTGGGGCACACCCTCAAAGATGTCGAGGAATGTCTGCTCGTCGAGTTTCAGCAGGCTGTCTTTTGTCGACTTGCCGAACAGTATGTTAGAAGCCTCAACGGCTGCGTCGTAGTCCTCGCGAGAGTGAACCATAACGGTTACTTCTTCAGCCAGGCGGCGCTGCAGCGTGCGGCGTCCCGGATCCTGACGGTGCTCCTCTACGAGGGCGTCGATGGTCTCCTTGTCAAGGCTGGTAAATATCTTGATATAGCGCTCTGCGTCGTCATCGCTAACGTTGAGCCAGAACTGATAGAACTTGTAAGGCGATGTGCGCTTCGGGTCGAGCCAGATGTTTCCGCTCTCTGTCTTGCCGAACTTCTTGCCGTCGGCCTTGGTTATCAGCGGACATGTCAGCGCGTAAGCCTCAGCCTCGCTGCCGAGCGTGCGGCGTATAAGCTCGGTTCCGGTGGTCATGTTGCCCCACTGGTCGTTGCCGCCCATCTGCAGCTTGCAGCCCTTGTGCTGATAGAGATACAGGAAGTCGTAGCCTTGGAGCAGCTGATAGGTGAACTCGGTGAACGACAAACCGTCGCGTGCCTCGCCGTTAAGGCGCTGCTGAACGCTCTCCTTTGCCATCATGTAGTTTACGGTGATGTGCTTGCCCACCTCACGCGCGAACTGCAGGAAGCCCATGTCCTTCATCCAGTCGTAGTTGTTTACAAGCTCTGCCCTGTTGGGAGCGTCGCTCTCAAAGTCAAGGAACTTGGCGAGCTGCTTCTTTATGCACTCCTGGTTGTGACGCAGAGTCTCCTCGTCGAGCAGATTGCGCTCAAGGCTCTTGCCTGAAGGGTCGCCTATCATACCTGTGGCTCCGCCCACGAGTGCCAGCGGCTTGTGTCCGCAGCGCTGCAGGTGACGCAGCATCATCACGCCGCAGAGGTGGCCTATGTGCAGCGAGTCGGCTGTCGGGTCAGTGCCCAGATAAGCTGTAACCTGCTCTTTCTGCAACAGTTCTTCCGTACCCGGCATTATCTGGCTCAGCATGCCACGCCATTTCAATTCTTCTACAAAGTTCTTATTCATCGTATTTTCTTTATTTTTTGTTCGTTAAACATAATAAAAGCCGCACCGGCTTCTTTCAGATGAGCTGCGGCTCAAAGCCTGATGCCGCACGGCACGGCCGCAGGATGCCCCTGCGCAATAATCTCCCGACAGCGGCAGCCTTAAGACTATGGCACGGGGTCGTAGCCGCTTCCGCCCCAAGGGTTGCATCTCAGTATGCGCCATATGGCAAGCGCCAGCCCCTTTATCGGTCCGTGCTTCTTTAAGGCCTGGCGTGCATATTCAGAGCACGTGGGCGTAAACCTGCACGAAGGCGGAGTGAAGGGAGAAATGCAACGCTGATAAAACACGATAGGCAATGACAGCAGCCACACCAATATTCTGGAAATATGGTTAAGAATGCTTCTCATTGCCTCTCTATTTTCTCCGACAGCCGGTGCATAAGGTTTACCACCTTCTTTTCAACCTCGGAGGTTGGCCACAGCTTGTCGTCTATCCAAATCAGAGCAATAAGCAGAGCCGTGCCTTCCTGCTGCTCAAGCTGCTCGTACAGAATGCTCTTGTTAAGTCTGAAAGCCTCGCGAAGCTGCCGCTTCACCCTGTTGCGCTTCACGGCACGCTTGAAGCATTTCTTCGACACGCTCACCAGCACTCTGACGTCAGGCACGCCTGCCTCGGCATCGGTTTTGAGATACACAAGCCTCACAGGGAACGCAGCCATCGAGCGGCTGCCTCCGCGATTGAAGAGCTTGTCTATCTCTGTCTTTCTGCATATCCGCTCTTCTTTCCTGAATGTCAGAACACCGGATGCCGACATAATATTTTATTTGTATCTTTATTTATTCTTCTCCAAAAAGTCTTTCAAGGCACTTGTCATTGAAGGATGCTCCTTTGTAGGTGCCTCGAATTCCACCTTCAGTCCTGCGTCGTGGGCAGCCTTAGCTGTGGCAGGGCCGAATGTGCCGACAATAACATTGTTGTTCTTGCTGTCCTGGAAGGTGCCCTTGAAGGCATTGATTCCCGACGGACTGAAGAAGATGCACATGTCGTAGTCGAATGTCTTTATCTCTTCCTCTGTGAAGTCGTTGCTTACGGTGCGGTACATCACACACTCCGTGTGGTTGAGCTTCTTCGAGTCGAGCAGAGTCTTCACGCTGTCGTCGTGAACGTCGCTCATGGGGATGAGATACTTCTCTGTCTTGTGCTTTATCATCGTGGGCAGCAGGTCGTCTATCTTTCCGGTCTTTCCGAAGAACACCTTGCGCTTGCGATACTGCACATATTTCTGGATATACAGAGCTATAGTCTCAGTTACACAGAAATACTTCATCGTCTCAGGTATTTCAAGCCTCATTTCCTTGGCAAGCTTGAAATAGTTGTCGATCGCATGACGCGACGTGAACACAACAGCCGTATAGTTGAGAATACTTATCTTCTGCTGGCGGAAGTCTTTTGAAGAAAGTCCTTCAACTTTTATGAAAGGACGGAACACCAACTCTACTCCGTATTCTTTTTCCATATCAAAATACGGTGACTTCTCGCTACTTGGTCTGGGCTGTGAGATCAATATCTTTCTTACCATCAGTAAATACCCTAAAAATTTATTTTTAAATAGTCTACAATCATTACCAGAACACCCCACAATGATAGCAAGGGCATAATTTCAAGGGCACAAAAGTACAAAATTATTTGCAAAAAAAAGGTTTTATGCCCGAAAAACACTACATAACTCTTGTAAAGCAGCAGTAATTTCACTAGAACTATAACAAAAGCGACGTAAAAAACTGCGTTTTGTATAGACAAGTCGAAATAAGACTGAAGCATCACGAGAGGAAAAAGAGCCACGCCTTCAAACGACGTGATGAACAAAAACGACTTGAGCCATCTTGTGCTTTTTTTCTTGCCGAAGAACACGCTGTTGACAAACCAGTAGATCAGCATCTTGAGGGCATAATAGCCTACGAAGACGCCAAAGAAGATGGCCACGAGCTGATATTGCGACGAGAGGATGAACGTGTCGGCAACGCAGTCCTGTGTGTAAAGGAACGACACTATCGCAAACAGCAAGCACGTCTGCAGTACGAGGAACGACTGGAAACGCAGCTCGTTGGTAGTCTCCGAAAATTCGGTGGTCAGCGTCCTGGGCTCATAAAAGAAATTCTTGGTCTGCCTGAAAAGAAACCTGCGCGACTTGGAAAATGCTATAAGAGCCAGCACAAAGCATCCCAGAAGCAAGGCAGTGATGGTGTTGTCGCCTCTTATGGTGTAGGGCACAGGGTCGCCGGCCACGCCGTAGCGTCCGCCGTCGAGCTCGGGATGATACATCGAGTCGTTTGAGAAGAAGTTCTGCTTGTAGTATTGCGGCAGGCTGATGTCCTTCGCGCTCTTGCCCTTGTCGTGTCCGGGCAGATGGAGCGTGTCGGGACGCGTGCTCAGATGAGTGTTCTCAACATGGAACACCGACTGTATGGCAGAGTCTTGCTGGGCCGGAGTGGCGTCAGCAGGCAACTGCTGCAACACCTCATACGGGTGTTTCACCTTGGCCGGTGTCTCCGCCTTCAGCGGCTCGGCCGGCACTACTTCTTCATGTACGTTCGTCGAATCAGCCTGAAGCTCTGTCATCTTTTGTTTTCTGCCCTACTTTGTTAGTTTATATATAACAAGAGGATGTGTCAAGACACGGCATGCGCATAGGCGCAACGCCTGTGTGTTCTGACACATCTTCCATGCATATGGACTTTACAGTCCGAATGCTTTCTTTATCTCGTCAACCTTGTCGAGCTTCTCCCATGTGAAGAGTTCCACCTCGATGGTCTTTGTCTCGTGGTAGTGGCTCTCAAAGGTTTTCATCACCTTTTCATACTTGCGGCCCATGTGTCCGTAAGCAGCTGTCTCGCTGTAGATAGGCTGACGCAGCTTGAGGTCGCGCTCGATGGCTCTCGGCCTCAGGTCGAACATCTTCTTGATAACCTCAGCTATCTCGCCGTCCGACTGGCTTACGTGGCTTCTGCCGTAAGTGTTTACATATATGCTGACAGGCTCTGCCTGACCTATGGCGTAGCTTATCTGCACGAGCATCTCGTCGGCAACGCCGGCAGCAACCATATTCTTGGCTATATAGCGTGCGGCATAGGCAGCCGAACGGTCAACCTTGCTCGAGTCTTTGCCCGAGAACGCGCCTCCGCCGTGAGCGCCCTTGCCTCCGTATGTGTCAACGATAATCTTGCGGCCTGTAAGACCAGTGTCGCCGTGAGGACCTCCGATAACAAACTTTCCTGTCGGGTTGACAAGATACTTGATGTCGTCGTCAAACAGCGCAAGCACCTTCTCGCTGTGAATCTGCTCCTTGACACGCGGCATGAGGATATTCTTCACGTCTTCCTTTATACGTGCCAGCATGGCATCATCGTCAGAGTCGAACTCGTCGTGCTGTGTAGAAACCACGATGGTGTCTATGCGGCGGGCCTCGCCGTTGTCGTCGTATTCAACCGTAACCTGGCTCTTTGAGTCAGGGCGCAGGTATGTCATCAGCTTGCCTTCCTTGCGTATGTCGGCCAACGTGCGCATTATCATGTGCGCCAGGTCGAGCGACAGCGGCATGTAGTTTTCTGTTTCGTTGCAGGCATATCCGAACATCATGCCCTGGTCGCCGGCACCCTGCTCGCTTTCATCCTGACGGTCAACGCCGCGCTTGATGTCCTCGCTCTGCTCATGTATGGCGTTGAGCACACCACAAGAATTCCAGTCGAACTGATATTCCGACTTTGTATATCCTATTCTCTTTATCGTCTTGCGGGCAATGGTCTGCAGGTCGATATACACATCGCTGCGCACCTCGCCGGCAATGACAACCTGTCCTGTGGTTACAAGCGTCTCAACAGCCACGCGGGCCTTGTCGTCGTAAGCCAGGAACTGGTCGAGTATTGCGTCTGAAATCTGATCGGCAACCTTGTCTGGATGCCCTTCTGATACTGATTCTGAAGTGAAGAAATATGCCATTTTATTTACCTTAATTATAAAAGAGTGTGCAAAGTTAAGGCAATTAGTTCTAAACGCAAAATAAAAACAGCCTTTTTAACTGATTTTCAGTGTAAAAGCCACTGCATCAGTATGGTTATGACATATTTTCATAAACAGCGGCCATGCCGTCTACCGACATGTAGCCGAAAGAGAGACGCCTGCCGCCGGCGTTTCAAAAAAAGGAAAAAGAAACAGCCGGCAGACAGGCGCCTATTGACATTATACACGGTCTGTGCCCCGAAAACGAGCCGGCGGAAAAGCCGGAACCGGGGGCACAGCCTGTAGGGATGATTTACTTCTTGACAAACTTTCTCACTTCTGACGATGTTCCGTGGTCAATTATCAGGATATAATAACCCGGTGCAACGCCTGAGGTGATGTTCTCGGGGGCGCCGACTCCGCGTGCAACCACCATGCCGCTCGTAGCCGAAACAAGTGTCAGTTTGTCTGCTGGATGAACGGAAGGCACTGTCTCAATGCCCGAAGAGATGTATTCATTGTAGCGCTCCTTAACCTTGTTGGAACTCATTGCACCTTTATATATAGTGAACTCGTCTATTGTGCCCTCAAGGAAGTTGTTAAGGCTCACGTTGACATTGCCCACGGTGAGCGGCTCGTCGTTGTCTGATATGTCGCCTGTGGCATCGGCAGCCTCAGCTATCAGCACTCCGTTGGCATACAGCTTCAGCGTCTTTGTGTAGCTGTCGCGCACGCAAACGATGTGAGTCCACTCGCCGTTGAAGTAAGCAGTACCTGCGGCTGAAGCCTCGCTCTTGGTTACGTTGTCGTCAACGGCAAACTTCAACAGTCCGTTCTTATACTCCAGACCAACCCACTTGCCTGTTGCTCCGGCTGCAGCGTTGGCCGTTATGCTGCCTTTATGGAAGATGTAAGCGGCATCGTCGGAAGACTTCATCCAGAATTCCACGGTGAAGTCTTCCGTGCCGAGCTGTATCTGGCTGTATGCCATCTGTGTGAAGTAAGACGCTCCATCGAGCTGTGCGGCATTGCCCTTGATGCCCTGCACCGATACCGGCGCGCCAACGGCCTCTGCCATGCCTTCTACGGTGTTTGGAGTAGAGCCCGCACTGATCTCATCGAACGGATAGCATGCCAGCGGCGTCAGCACAATCTTGTCGCGCACGGTTATCGTTCCTTCTATAGTTGCAGTGGTCTCGCCGCCAGTGGTAGACACCTTATATTTATATGTACCTGTGGCCGAAGGCGTTCCGCTTATTGTAAACTGCCTTGAAGAGTTGTCCACCGACATGGTTACGCCGTCGGGTAGTCCCTCTGCAGCCACGCCCGTGGCGTTCTTCCACTCATAAACAATGGCCTCGATGGTCTCGCCCTGCTCCACGGTCTGGTTGAGCTGTCCGCTAACCGCACGCAGCGATGCATCGGTAGAGAATCTGTCGGGCAGATAATAGCCAAGGTGAGGCGGCTGGTTGTATGCCACATTCTGCCATGCTATGGCCATTCTATATATGTGGTCCTGCATGAGGCAGGGCACCTTGTATTTAGTTTCTTCCGTCGTGGTGAATATAAGCAGGTCAGAGCTTGTGCTTCCGTCCCACAGTATCACCTCCTCGCGCCAGTCGCCAAGGATGTCGGCCGAAAGACAAGGAGTCTTCTTCGACGTGTTGCACGACTGCGCGTTGCTGTATTGTCCGAAGCTCCATTTTGCGGCATCGCTTGTCAGCGTGGCGTTGCGTTTAACGATATCTGTGCCGTCGAGCAGCTCTTCATAGAGGTCGCCGTCCCAGTATATGCGGAAGTTGCACGACGGACGCTTGTCTGCCACCTTGTTACCCTTGCAGTCGTATGTTGCCGTAGCCTTCGAGCCTGACGTGTAGTCAGCTATTGCCCAAGCCTCGCATCCGCGCCACTTCTCGCTCACGTCAGCCACTACGCCGCGGCCTATGTCGTTGCCGCTCTGCTTCTGTCCCCAAAGAATCTCGCCCGTTTTGGCGTCGCGGAACTCTGCGTCCCAGGGGAATGCCGACGATTTCTCCTCATGCACCATCCATATCTCAAGTCCGTCATGGTCGGGGTCGAAGTCGCCAAGATGCAGGGCGTCGCCATGTCCGGCACCGGTACGGTAGAGCACAGAGCCGTCGTGGTCAACACAAGCTGCTCCATATACAATCTCGTCGCAGCCGTCGCAGTCAACATCGCCAACCGTAAGGGCATGAGCACCTTCGCCGTAGATGCCTTCACCGGCAGTTTCCGACTTATGCAGCCAGCGCTGCGTAAGGTTCTTTCCGTCGAAGTCCCATGCACAGAGATACGATGCCGTATAATAGCCGCGGCACATCACCAGGCTCGGCTTCTGTCCGTCGAGATAAGCCACACACGCCAGATAGCGCTCAGAGCGGTTGCCGTAAGAGTCGCCCCACTGTGAGTTAGAGCGTACTGAGCGCAGCGGCACATAGCTAACGGTGGTAATCTCGGCGCCGGTCTGTCCGTTGAACACCGTGAGATACTCAGGACCCGACACTATTATGCCCATGTTCGAACCGCTGCTTACGCGATAGTCGTCGGTAACCTTGTCGTCGCCCATCAGCACGGCCTTGCCCTGTCCGTCTATTGTTCCGGGTGCAGTCTTGCATGCCACCTCGGCCTTTCCGTCGCCGTCGAGGTCGTAAACCATAAACTGCGTATAATGAGCGCCGGCGCGTATGTTGCGTCCGAGGTCTATGCGCCACAGCTTCGTGCCGTCAGTCTTGTATCCGTCGATATACACATTACCCGTATATGCGCCTCTCTCCGAGTTGTCCTTCGAGTTGCTCGGGTCCCATTTAACTATTATCTCATACTCTCCGTCGCCGTCAACGTCGCCCACAGAGCAGTCGTTGGGGCTGTATGTGTAGGCCACGCCGTCGGGAGTGGTGCCGCCTGCAGGTCTGTCAAGGTGCACTTTCTTATACACTTCAGGCCATACGGCTGCTTCAGGCGTGGTCTCAACCACCTGTCCGCCGTCAACTGCCTTAACGACATACTTGGCATCGGCCGTTCCCGAAGCGTCAACATAGTTGGTGCTGCCGGTTATCGGCTCTGCGTTAACCTTCACTCCGTCACGATACACGTCGTAGCCCTGACTGCTTTTGTCAGACGTCAGGCATCGCCACGACAGATAGACGCCTGCCTTTGTCTTTACGGCCACGAGTCCGCGTCCGAGCGTCTCGGCCTGCTGAGCCACAGAAGGGCACAGAGATGCGGCAAGCATCAAGCATGAAAAAAACAATTTTCTCATAAGATTTAAGTTATTGATTTATTTTAGCAAGAAAAGTTACGGACGCAAAGGTAATCATTATCGCTCAAATAACGAAATTTATCGGCAGGCAATACTGATTTTAGTATGCATAAGCGCGAAATGCGGACAGCCTCCAAATGACCCATAAGATGTCTACATCATTTAGAGAGGCCCAACTAAGAAACTGAGCTATCTGTAACATCTTCAACTCCTTAAATACCATTAAAATGCATTTTTCAATAAAGATGTTGGATGGCCAAAGGGTAACAATAATTCTCTATGATGGAATTTTCCATGAATATCAATTCTTATTATCCGTTCGAGAAGAAGGCTGATAGACATTTCTCAATACTACTTCCAAACTAGCCTCTCGGTCGAGATTCATTGACTTGCGCAACCTATAACGTCCGATGTTGACACTTTGTGCCTGGTTGCCCGTAAGTATACAGATTTCATGGGTACTCAATCCTAAATAGATATAGGTGGCAAGGAGAACCTCGTTTTTCGACAATTTTGGATAAAGACTTAAAAGCTTATTCTGATAGTTTTTCATTATTTTCTCTTGCTTTTCAGTAAAGCAGGAACTGATCGGAATAAGCCGATAATCCATAATCTGTGCGCAGATCTTACGCAACTCATTGTTGACAGAGTTATCTTTTCCATAACAAGAACGCACAGCATTGCGAATTTTGTCGAGTAGTACATTATGATTATTATAGAACAATAAAAGATAACTTATCTGCTGCTCCATCTCGGCAATGAGCGCATCATTGCGTTCAACTTTACTTGCCGTATCATTGAGCAAAGAACTCAGCTCGTCGTTTTTCTGCTTCTCGGCTTCAAGTGCTGCAGACATATTCCGCTTGTCACGCAAGAGCCTGCCCGCAGCCAAAAGCAAGGCCAATACAAAAGCTCCAACAGCAACATATATACCAGTTACATTGTTTCCATCTTCATCTACCAGTTTAAACGTTCCATGCTCCATTCTCACATTTTTATCACACCAGTTTAGCAAATTCTGCGTATTGGCCATGAAATCCTGAATGGTCTTCTTATTTCTCTCTTCCTCTTGTGCCTCTGTTGTGAGCACCTGGCGGTAGAGATAGTAAGCCAGTTGGTAGTTGTTTTTGCGCTCATAGATGTCACCCTTGCGTCTCAATGCCTCAATCAAGCAATCATTATCGTTGTATTTTCTTGCCAGCTCAATGGTCTTATCAAAGGCAACGAAAGCCTGTTCATCCTGTAGTTTACCTTGATAATAACGCGCCAGTGCCAACTGGCATTTTGGATAGAATGGCGTGAGATTATTAGCCTGTGCCTGTCTGATAGCTGTGGTGATAAGACTATAGTCGAGCTCATTGTCATCATCACATGCAAAGAGAGTCTGCAGCACTTTTATCTGCAATAAGGTTTGCTTATGCGCAACAGTTTCTTTATAGGCGTTTTTAAGAATTATCTTAGCTTTAGCCCGGTTGTCTGTAAGTCTATAATACGTGGCTAGGTTTATGAGTGTCACGATGTATTGATAGTGCATGTTTCTTTTCTTGTAGAATTCAAGTGTTTTCAATAGTTTGGCATACGAAGCCTTCAACCCGCCCTCTGACAATTCAATGTAAGCAATACCGGAGTAAATCTCATAATAAGTAATACTGTCTTTCTTTGTGCAATAAAGTTGTGCCCTGCTTAATAGTAGGTTCGCAAGATCGAATCTCTTAAGGCTGAGTGCTATTGAGGCAAAACCTGTCAAAGTCTGTAAGGTATATCGTTGCATTTCCTCTGCCGACTTCACCTGTTTTAGTTTAGTTAGCGCGTCAAAGTATATACCAAGGGAACTGCTTTGAATCACGGTACTCGTGATGATGGATTCGGCTTTCTTCACAGTCATCGTGTCTTCACTGGAATTAGCCGGACCGGCAAGGCTCATCATGGACATGAATACCATAACCAAGCAGAATAAATATCGTAATATGGATGAATTCTGCATATTGTCGTTCTGTGTAATCGATGCAAAAATACACATATTTTTTAACGTTTCATAATATTAATCCTTTTTTAAAGCCAACAGAATAATATATAGCCATTTTTTGTCTCTATTTTGTATGTATATTTTATAATACCTGATTATCAGCATGTTATACAAAAATGTATATAATAATCTGTATGCAACAAGCATTATGTTTATACTGAATGATGATTGTTAAAAACATTGTGACAAACATTAATTTCTATTTTTGCGAACGTATAACATTAAAATCTATAGCTTATGAAGAAGAAAAATTATCACTTTGTAACTGTATGGCAATTATTACTTATGTTGATGTCATTTTTATCCTTCCAGCCTGCATTTGCACAGGGCAAGTATAAACTTATGCGTCTGCATGAGCCGACAGACTCTGTTGAGCAGCCTGTTAAACTCACCAAGAAAAAAGTTGACACACGGCTCACTGCTCCAAAAGCTGAAGCCGTCTATCCTGGCGACGAGTATCTTATGAGGGCTTACAGCGTGTTTGACCCTCAGACCGGCGATAATATATTTATTGAAGGCGGCAAACTGACGACTTATCCTGTTTATATACAACTTGACGATAATAGCGGCGAGGCTAAGATTACCAACTTGATAAATATGTCGTCACCATCTACCATTACGGGCATTTGGGATAAGGATGCAAACACTATCACAGTGAACACCCCTTCATATTGGACCGATCCGTATAAAGAGTGCGCGATTATCGGTAAAGACGGAGATTACGATCTTTTTCTTCAAGCCGGTGATATGTACGGCATTGGCTATTGGGAATCGTACGACGCTCTTGTAATGGATGTGTCTTCTGACAGAAACACAATAACTCTCCGTCAGGACTTTGCCGCCAGCTTATTGGCATATGACGACTATTTCGGATATTATGACGGAGGCTTTAACTCCATATTCTTCGACGGCAAGATGTTCAAGAAAGGTGAAGGGCCTAATATAATTGCCGACAGAGACGAACTCGACTTCGGCCGTTGCTTCGTAGGCGGCACGGTTGAGAAAGCCATAGGTATTGTCAACACGGGTACTGAGGCAGCCGAATATGTTGTTGATGTTTCCAGTGATGAACTTACCATTGAAAATCCGAGCGGCAACCTCGGTTCTGGTGAATCAGCTACTATCAACATTAAATTCACTCCTAAAGAGGCAAAACAGTTTACCGGTACTATTACGCTATCTACTGACAATGGCGACAAGACTGTAAACGTAGTTGCTAATGTTGAGGATGTGCCTGACTATAAGAAGATAACCTCTGAAGGCAGCGACATTGTTACATATAATACCAGTCTGGATTATCCTTGGCTGCTAACTGATACTATCGAACAGCAAACTGTGGCCGTAACCACCAACCAAGGAGAAGGCATGACCTCTTCAACTCTCTATGCCACTGTCACTGTTCCACAAGGTAAGAAGGTAGTGGCAAGCTGGGACGCTGTATATGACCCACGCTTCTCAAGCTATGACGAATTCCATGTTGACTGTGATGATAAAAATGTGGTTATTTACGACGAACAAGGCGAGCAGAACGTGAAAGGCAGCGTTGAAATAGCACCTGGATCACACACTCTCTCATTTAGTTATAAAAAAGACTTAATGGTCAACACCGGAGCTGTCAAATACGGCAAGGACTATGTCTACTTGCGCGACCTAAAATATCAAATAGTAGACTACAAAGCAGCTGATGCCTCAATTTCGAGCGACAATCTTGACATGCGTCGTTACTTCCTAAATCTTGACACTGTAGAAGATGCCGATTCTTCGATTACCATCAAGAACGAGGGCAGTGATTCCCTTATTATTAAAGGTATAAAGAACTCAACAAACTTCAGTGCCACGGTTTCTAAAGACAAGCTAGGCGAGTTTGAATCTGTTCCTGTCAAGATAACTTTCCTGGCCAATGCCGTAGGCACTTATCAGGGCGATGTAACCCTGCAGACCAGCGCCGGCGACTATACAATTCACTGTAAGGCTGTAGTGGAAACGCCATACGATTATAGTAAAATTGTAGATGAAGGCGACTTCCTCTTTATTTCCGACCGCGACATTCCGTTTGTTGTAGATGGTAATACAACCTACAATGGCAACGACAATCCGAATGACAGCATTGAAAGCTATTCAAGTCTGGGCTGCTTCTTCACTGTTCCTCAAGGCAAGATAGGCGTACTCAGATGGGAAGGCACTGTTGACGGTACAGATGATGACTATGCAATGTTCACCATTGACGACGCATTATATGCAGAAGTTCTAGAGGGTGATAGCGTTGACGGAAGCTACCGAATAGCCACACCGGCGCTTACTTATCTCAAACCAGGCATGCATTATGTGGTATTTGCATTCTGTACCAATGGTGACGGCAAGGCAAAACTGACAAACCGTTACACCATAAGCCATCTGAAGCTGCAACTGTTTGACAATCTTAACGGTGTTACTATATGGGAAGGCGAAACTGTCAATATGCCGGAAACATATCCCGGTCACTACTCAACAGCCACAGTAAATGTTCTCAATCTATCTGACACACAAATGGAGTTGGGCGACATTAATGGCAACGGTGCTTTCACCGGACAATCAGATCCTGACGGCTGGAACTATGCCATACAGTATGGTGTAGTACCCATAAAGGTTGTCTTCACTCCGACAGCCAAGGGCGAACAGAACGGTGATGTTACCATAAAGACAAGCAACGGCGATGTTGTATTGAAATGCAACGCCAAGGCTCTTGACACATCCAACCTCATATACTTTGATGATTTTGAGAGCATGGTGGGCTGGTCGATTCTCAACAACGACTATGACAACATAAAATGGCAGACAGAAGGCGGCAACACAGGTAAATTCGCAGATCTCGGAGGAGGCATACTAAAATTCAATGCAAATATGATTAACGAGCAAGCTAATGACTACATTGTATCGCCAATGATGACAATTCCAGAAAATGGAGCTACGCTCACATTCTTGCGCTCTGTCCGCTCTGCTAATGCCAACACCGTAAGCTACAGCGTCAAAGTGGGTGAAGGAACCGACCCGAGCACCTTTACCACAGTATTCACAGAGGATGAAGAGCCTATTTCTTATAAACCTGTGACTATTGACCTCAAGGAATTTGCCGGCAAAAATGTCCATATTGCGTTCTACACCGATGCACAGCCAAAGAGCGGATTGCTGCAGATTGACAATGTCACGGTTACTTCAGGTACATCAACGGGAATCAGTGACACCATATCTGACGCATTCGGCAAAAATACCATACGTTATACAATTGACGGAAAAAAGGCCGACAAGAACAGCAAGGGCATCATCATCGAGAAGTCTGTCGACGGAACGGGACATAATGTAGTTCGCAAACAAATCATACGATAAGGAATATGAAGAAAGGTAGAAACATTCTCTTTTTAATTGCAGTCCTCGTTTTGGGGACTGCAATTCCCGCCACGGCTCAGAAAGACGGACAGATGATGCTCAGCTATTGCAACAGTGCAATACAGACATCAAGTACCATCGGTAAGGGCGGTAAAGGAACCGTATCGGCAGCATGCCTGATAGGTCAAGACAAGATTGGCGGATTGAAGAATATAAAGATAGCCGGAGTAAAGGTGGGACTTGCTTCACGCCTGAACATCGACTCCTTGCAAGTATGGGCACGCTATGAGCTTGACGGCAATAATATCTTTGCCAAGACTATCGGAAGCAAACAAGGACAGTCTATAGTAAAGGGCTGGAACGAGGTGCAGGACTTGCCGGTGGCAATGAGCGACAAGCCTTTCTATGTTGGCTACACCATCTACCAGAAAGGCGCCTGCTATGCCATTTCGGCTGTCAAGCCACAGCACGAACAGGGACTTATGGTCAACCTCGACGGCACATGGGCTGACAGTTCCAAGGTGTCTGATGCCGTATTGAGCATCGGTGCCATCATAACCGCCGACAACATGCCGACCTTTGATTTGGGCATCGACTCAATCTCAATGCCTGAACGCATACAGGTAGGCTCTGCAGAGCCGCTGACGCTCCAAGTCACCAATCATGGAAGTCGCATAATAAGCGGCTTCGACGTCTGGACCAATGAGAATGGCTGCGAAGCCGTATCTTATCCGGTAAATCAGTCAATACTCCCCGGAGAGAGAAAAGAAGTAGTGGTCGACTATATCACCCCGCGCGGGGAAAAGGAGCGCAACGTCAGTCTGAAAGTCAAATTATGCAACCTGAAAGAGGGTGCCGACGTCAACGAAGACAACAACAGCAACTCTACATCTTATGATGTCACTAAGTATAAGTTTGTCAAAGTGCCTTTGCTGGAAGAATTCACCACAGAGAATTGTTCCAACTGCCCTTCGGCAGCAGAGGCTATCCACGAAGCTCTCGCCTCCAACAACTATATCAATGAGATAGCCGTCGTTTGCCATCACTCCGGATTTTACGAGGATCAGTTCACACAGCAGTGCGACCGTGACATGCTTTGGCTCTATGGCACCGAGGCTGTTTATGCTCCGGCAATTATGTGGGACCGTACATGCTTTACATACCCGTCGACACCTGTCATGGATGCGCCACGCGAGAAGGGTGAATACATCAGTATATTCGACTACATGAAAAGTCTTACGACAGAGGTGGCAATCGTGCCAGAAGCCGTCTACGACCCTGACACCCGCATGCTGCATGTCACCGTCACGGGCGGACGCGACCATGTATTCGGCGGCGATGATATACGCCTGACGGTTTATCTGGTTGAGAACGAGATTCATTCAAGCACGCAGAACAACGGCGGCAGCGACTATATCCAGCGCCATGTTATCAGAGCTTACAACAGCACATGGGGCGAGCCCATCAACTGGGACTCCAATGACAACTATTACTATGAGTGCGATCTGACGGTACCAGACAATTGTGTAAAGAGCAATATGCAGATCATTGCCGTAGTGAGCAACTATGACCCGTCTGACGCCACCAATTGCCAGGTTGAAAATGCTGCTATCCTGAACGATATCGACTGGTCAGGCGCCACATCCGTAACAGGAGTGTCTGTGGAGCGTCCGTCTGCCCCGTCTGCCATATATGATGTCACAGGCAGAAAAGTTGGCGAAACATCAATGGAGATGTCATCGCTGAAGCGTGGCATATATATCATCGGAGGCAAGAAAGTTGTAATCGGAAAATAGTTTGTTTTCTCGATATTACTTAAAAAGTAATGAAGGGGGTGCATAATTTGATGCATCCCCTTTTGGCTGATAATACTTTATGCTGTATGGAAAGCCTTAACGGCCGGCAAATATCACCACTCTACGCCGCCCTTGGCCATCACGCCGTCTGCAAAGGGAGTGTCGTCGGCACCGAAAGAATTGGCTTTATACTGGATGCATATAACAACCATATCGTCCGCGCCCGTGTTGCGCAGCGCACGCATACCGGCAGGAGCAACACGCACTACGCTGCCCTGAGCCACTGCGAAAGTCTTGCCGTCTACCTGAAACTCGCCCTTGCCGCTCACGATGATATACAGTTCCTCGTGTGTCTTGTGTGCATGAAGGAAAGTGCTGCCCTCGCCCGGAGCAAAGGTCTGTAACGAAATTTCAGAGCCTGTGGCGCCAAGGGCCGTGCCTGCAAATACCTTTCCTTTGAGAACCACACCGCCGCCGAAGTCGATTTCGTGCTCACGCAACTCGTTGAAACTGCCTGTTGTAACTGCGGTGAAATTGTCGCCGCTACCTATAACCTCTAACTTTTTCATCTTATTATGCTTTTATTGTCCACGATGCAAAGTTAGTTTATATCTGCGTATGTATCAAGAGGTTACAAAATTCTCAGCCGGTTACGCGGAGGTTACTAATACTGAAAACAAGCCATTTACGCCAATCACTTTTACACACTTTAACAACAGCACACACGCATAATGGTTTTCACCAAGACGCATGTGCACATCACATCTGGGGATGCACGCCGGAAGAAAGACATTTTTATTCAAAATAGGGCCCCGCAGATGCGGTTTATTTAAGAACATTGGTTACTTTTGTAAACCGTAATCAATGTTTTTATGATTAAGAACGAACTAAAAGACACATTATACCCCACCTGCCCCATACGCAACATATTGTCGCGCGTAGGCGACAAATGGTCGATGCTTGTGCTGATAACGCTCAACGGGCACGGCGTGATGAGGTTCAACGAACTGCGCCGCAACATTCCGGACATATCGCAGAAGATGCTGTCGGAGGTGCTGAAGGCGCTCGAGGCCGACGACCTTGTGTCGAGAAAGGTGTATGCCGAGGTGCCGCCGCGCGTTGAATACCGCCTGACGGAAAGGGCGCTGACGCTCATTCCGCTCATAGAAGGCCTTATAGACTGGGCTTTAAGCAATATGGACGACATAATGGAGAGCCGCAAACAGTATCTGCTGAAATAGCAGAACCATTAAGTTTCAGCAAACTTTGCGCATGGATGAATATGCCACTGTCTGCCGACAGACAGCAGTCTGACGACAAAGATGCTATCTGTTGACGTATTTCACTGTCTTAACTTCGCCGCCGTCATACTTTATCTTCAATATCAGCATGCCCGAGCCGAAACCCAAGGCAGGAGTCATGGCCCTAAGCATGGCATAGGCAAGATTCTTAGAGCACGCAACGACGTCACGGCCTGCCCCTACACACCATTGCGCATTGCTGTTGATATGTATCACCGCGTCAGTTTCGGGCACATTGCCAAGCCCTTTGCCTGCCAGCTTACGGCACAGCGAAAGAGGATACATCACCTTATCTGCCGACGAAGGCAGCACCGAATAATTCACTTCTGTTCTGATGCCAATCCTCGGCATGTCGCCATAGTTCACCTGCAACTTCAGCGTATCTCCCGATGCCATATCTCAGTTATTTCACCTCACGACAAGACCCGGCTTTCTGCATACTGAACGGCACCGCTTTCTAATATGCCGTCTTTTACATTCCAAAAGGGCACAAATTGCACGCTAAAAGGTGGTCTTTTGGAGGCTAAAACATGGCCTTTTGCAACGCATTAATTATCAGTACGTTACGAAGGCAGGCAAGACACGGCATGCCGGAGGCTGAAAACGGGCGCGCCAACGGCCGGACGAGGCACGCTGACGGCAAAACTGACAGCTGGCATGACACGTATAAGGGTACAAACGACACCTCGATATGACAATTTAGACGGTAAAAACATTATACACATTTTTATGTATTAAAAAAGATTAAATCTTTCAAAATAGATTCGCAAATTATACCTTATATTACTAATTTGGCAGTAACTTTGCAGGCATAAAACCGAGAACAAAAATACAACTCTTTTAAAAATAAGGTAATATGAAGATTGAAAAAGTTCATGCAAGAGAAATCCTCGACTCAAGAGGCAATCCTACAGTAGAAGTTGAAGTAACCCTCGAAAACGGCGTAATGGGCCGTGCAGCTGTTCCGTCTGGAGCATCTACAGGTGAGAACGAAGCACTCGAGCTTCGCGACGGCGACAAGAACCGCTACCTGGGCAAAGGCGTACTGAAGGCTGTTGAAAACGTTAACACAATAATAGCACCTGCATTGAAGGGCGACTGCGTATTCAATCAGCGTGCCATCGACTATAAGATGCTGGCTCTCGACGGAACTCCTACAAAGAGCAAGCTCGGCGCAAACGCAATTCTCGGTGTGTCTCTGGCTACAGCACAGGCTGCTGCCAAGGCTCTCAACCTGCCGCTCTACCGCTACATCGGCGGCTGCAACTCTTACACAATGCCGGTTCCTATGATGAACATCATCAACGGTGGTGCTCACTCTGACGCTCCTATCGCATTCCAGGAGTTCATGATCCGTCCGGTTGGCGCTCCTTCTATCAAAGAGTCTATCCGCATGGGTGCTGAGGTGTTCCACGCACTTGCTAAGCTGCTCAAGAAGCGCGGTCTCTCTACAGCAGTAGGTGACGAGGGTGGTTTCGCTCCCGCACTGAACGGCATCGAGGACGCTCTCGACAGCATCTGCCAGGCTATCAAGGACGCAGGCTACGAGCCGGGCAAGGACGTTAAGATCGCTATGGACTGCGCTGCCAGCGAGTTCGCAGTATGCGAGAACGGCGAGTGGTTCTACGACTATCGTCAGTTGAAGGACGGCAAGAAGAAGGATCCTAACGGAAAGAAGCTTACTGCCGAGGAGCAGATCAAGTATCTTGAAGAACTTATCACAAAATATCCTATCGACTCTATCGAGGACGGTCTCGACGAGAACGACTGGGAGAACTGGGTTAAACTTACAGCTGCCATCGGCGACCGTTGCCAGCTCGTTGGTGATGACCTGTTCGTAACTAACGTTAAGTTCCTCGAGAAGGGTATCAAGATGGGTGCTGCTAACTCAATCCTGATCAAGGTTAACCAGATCGGTTCTCTGACTGAGACTCTCGACGCTATCGAGATGGCTCACCGTCACGGCTACACAACAGTTACTTCTCACCGTTCAGGCGAGACAGAGGATACTACTATCGCTGACATCGCTGTTGCTACTAACTCTGGTCAGATCAAGACTGGTTCTATGAGCCGCACAGACCGTATGGCTAAGTACAACCAGCTCATCCGCATCGAGGAAGAGCTTGGCGAAACAGCTAAATATGGTTACACAAAGCTGAAATAATTTTCCATAAGCATATCAGCTGTAAAGGGGATGCATGAGCCACATGCATCTCCTTTCTTTTTATATGGCACACAAAACCGGACGAGGCATATTTATCTACGAATTATAACTTTTTAGCCCATATTTCTCAATAATTCACGTATTTTTCCGATAAAATCTTCGATTTATCAAAAAGTAATGAAAATATATTAATTTATTGCATTGCAGTATAAAATAAATTCATATATTTGCCAAAGAAGAACATTTCCTGCATTCAACGGGATAGTGGCGCTGCTGAATGTAGATCCGAGACAAGATAATTAACCTATTTATTACAAGTCGGAAGCTTATTAACCTGCTGCTTTATTTTAAATCATCACAGCCCTATGAAAAAGAACATTTTACGCGCAATTGTACTTTTTTCAATTGCTTTTGGGTTTTCAGGGACGGAGAAAATCCATGCGCAAAACGGTCAGCCTCACAGTCTTAAGGCCGATGTTACCTTCTCTGACGTAACGCTAAGTTGGAAGAAGCCAACAGACAACATCATTCTGCAGTGGCACGATGACGAGGACTACAATGGCATGGACGGCGTACTGAAAGATCCTGAAGGTTCAATCGAGTTTTATGCCGCAAGTAAGTTCAGCGCATCTGAACTTGCAGCCTATGCCGGACAGACCATTACCGATGTACGTTACTGGGAATATCGCGAAGCGTACAAAGCCTCAGTGGTTATCTTCGAAGACGGTACGCCGGTGTATGAGCAGGCCGCCGACCTCGCAGGATTTGAGAAAAACTCATGGAGAAACGTAAAGTTTGACACGCCATACACCATCCCCGAGGGCAAGGAAGTGCTGATATCAATCAAATATTCATACGGAAGAAACCTCGACATGGTTGCCATCTGCGACCGCGCTCCTACATACGGCAAGGGCAATCTATACTCATACGACGGAGAGACATGGCACAGCGACGGCCCGGGCGACTTTCTCATAACTGCCGTTCTCGCAAACAATTCTACCGGAGAGCCTAAGGGATACAACGTTTACCGCGACGGCGAGAAAGTCAACGGCGAGCTTATTGCCGATGCCACAAGCTACACCCTTAATGGCGAAACCGACGGACAACACGAATATCAGGTGTCTGCCGTGTATGACGCCGACGAGAAGATGTCTGCCAAGACTTTGGCCAGCACCTTGTCAATATACAGCTGCATGCCTCCGGTTCCGTGCATATCAGGCAAGACAGACAACCTGTCGGGCACGATAACATGGGGCAGTCCGCTAAAGCGCGGTGCCGAAATGACATGGAGCGGCAAAGAAGTATCCAACGGAATAGGCGGAACCTCGAGCACATCGCCTAAAGTATGGATCAAGCATGAGTTCTCGGCTACAGACATGGCGGCATTCCCCGACCATCAGATTACAGCCATAAATGCATACGTCTTCAACGACGGCACGATAAATTCAGTAACCGCCTTCATAATGAAAGACGGCGTTATCGACTATTTTGAAGAGGTCAGCGCCGACATGGTTACAGCCATAAAGACCAACGAATGGAACAAGTTCGCGCTGCAAAAACCTTACAAGATGGAGATAGGCCACGGCTATGCATTCGGTCTTTACTACACCCACACAGCCAAAGGCCACCCCGTTGGCGTAGACAACACAGAGGCAATAGAGGTGAAGGGCAACAGCTTCTCAACCTCAAGTCCGTCTTCTAAGGGCTTTGCCGAGTCGAGCCCATACTGGAAGACATTGTCTGAAGGCAAGATACCGGGCAACTTCATGCTGTCAGCAGACGTAGAAGCGCTCAGCAGTCAGGCATCAGAACCGCAGAACATCACAGGATATGACATTTACCGCGACGGAGAGTTAGTTGCCGAAAACGTGGCAGGCCCGTCATACACCGACGTTGTTTCTGACCTCGGAACATACCAATATGCCGTTGTAACCAAAGGAGAAGGCGGAAAGAAATCAGACGCAGAGACTGCATATCTCACATACACGCTGCCAGAAGAATACAAGGCTCCGACCATCGTGAACAACAGTCAGGACGGAAAGAACATTAACATAGCATGGAGTTCAAATGCCTATGAGCTGAAACACTACAGCAGAGCAACCTACATTGCAGGCTTTGCAGAGGAAATGCCGCTGCTTTACGGAGCAAGGTTTACGAAAGAAGAACTGGCTGAATATGCCGGATTCAAGTTCCATTCGCTCACATTCGGCCTCGGTGACAACCTCGACGAATTCAAGCTAAAGATTATTGCAGAGGGCGGAGAGGTGCTCTATGAGAAGCAGCTAACCAAGAACGACATAACTCCCGGCTATCTCTACACCCTTGACTTCGATGGAGAAATAGACGTAAAGGTGCCCGAAGGAAAGGACATCTACCTCGCTTATGAGGCCACGTTGCCTGCCAACACCACACCGATACTGCTCGATGCAGGTCCGGAGGCTGAAGGCGGAGCCGTAGTCAACCTTGCGGGAGGCGCAGGCTCATGGCTCAATCTCAGCACGATAGCCTCTGACTATAAGGGCATGAACGTAGTTATCGGCGCACTGATAATCGACGACAATGCTGCACAAAGCCCGTCGAAGGTCAAGGCTGCAAGGCTTAGCAGCGTCAAGCTCAACGGCAATGACATGGAGAGAGTAATCATAAAGACGAAAGCTACGGCTGATGCTGAGGGCATGGAGTTTGGCATCTGTACGGCAAAAGAGCCTGTCAAGGCCGCTGCCGCAAATGCAGACAAGCCCAAGGTGAAGAGTTACCGCATATACAGAAACGGCGACATGCTGCTCGAAACAACAGAGACGAGCTATGCCGAGACACTGACCGAATACGGCATTATCTACTACTACGTAACGTCTGTATACGAAAACGGATGGGAATCGCCTGCAAGCGACCTCATGACATTCAGAAACACCATTGCACAGCGCACCCAGGCACCTTACGACCTGCGCGGAGCAGTAGACGGAAAGAACCTTAACCTGACATGGAAGCCCGTTAGCGAGGCGCCCGTACTTACCTACGAAAACGGCAGCGGAAATTATATGGCATTCGGCATGACCGGCAGCAATGTCGTTGAAGGCTACATGGTGATAAAATTCCCGGCAGCAGAGATGGCCGACAAGGTGGGTCAGGAGATATCACACATTAACTTCAGACTGAACTCTACCGACCTGCAGACCGCGGCAGCTGTGGTTATGTATGGCGACAACGTTGTCTACATGCAGGACATCAACGTATCTACGCTCAATGTAGGAGCCAACACCGTGCGCCTGAACAAACCTGTAAAGGTCATTGAAGGCAAGGACATCGGCGTGGGCTATCACCTGTCTTACATGTCGGGAGTTAAGCCTCTCGTATGCGACGACGGCCCAACCGTGGCTGACTATTACAGCGACCTCATCTCGGCTTCAGGCACTCCGGGCTACTGGAAGTCGATGAACAAGGACTATAAGTTTAACTACAACTGGGCAATATCTGCCACAATAAAGGCTGCCGACCAGAAGATTGACACCGAGAAGGCAAGCGCTCCTGAGGCAGACGGAGTTACATATACGGTATACAGAGACGGCATGCCGATACAGACAGGCCTGACAGCCACATCGTTTGTCGTAGAGAATGCTGCCAACGGCATATATACAGTAACGGCAACAACAGGAGAAGACGAGTCGGCAGAGTCGAACTCTGTTGAATACGGAGAGACTACGGGAATAACATCTCTCACCGACGACGGCAGCGACAGTCTGAAGAAAGGCGACATCTACACCGTAGACGGACAGATAGCAGCCCGCAACGGCGACACATCGAAGCTGAAGAAAGGCGTGTATATCATGAACGGAAAGAAGTTTATCGTTAAATAACAAGACTACATAATGTGCCCGGACCGGCACAGGTCTGACGCAACATCAACCTACAACGAGGCATCCCGAATGGTCGGGATGCCTCGTTCCGTTTATCCAAAATCGGTTATTAGTATTCGGTCTGGATTTTTGCTTTATAATGAACGGATTTTGGTTAGATTTCTCGCAAGCATAGCGGGCTATGTCAAGAAGAAGCTAACTAAAAGACACCGATAAAAACAAAAAGACAGACTGAAAGCATAAAGGCACAAAATTGATAAAGCTATGTGCGGTCTGATCCCAGATTTTGGATTACAGCCCTCAACCAAGCGCAGCGCTGAACGACCTCGTCAACAGTCCCGAGCCGCACATTCATTCAGGTCTGCATGCCCAAACCGCCAATAAATCACTGTCAGACGGAGAGCAGATGCCTGCCATTCCGCCGGACGGCCCGCATGCATACACAGCCCGTGAAGACACGGAGCGGTCAAAAAACTGCGGCTTACATTTGGCTCAGCTGCGGTCTTTACGTATCTTTGCATCATGCTTACAGAGTTTCATCCCATACACACCGATATACCGAAGCCGCAGAAGTTCACCTTCCCTTTCTGCTACGAGCCTCATCCGCTGTGCCAGCTCGCCGCCGGAGAGGTGCAGAGATATATAGCAGGAGTGGACAAATGGCGCGACGAACTGCAGCACGGCAAGATGTTCGGGGTGCTTATCGCTGAGGACGAAGAAGGCCGACTGGGCTTCACGGCGGCATTCTCAGGACTGCTCGACGGTAGTAACGACCATCCTTATTTTGTGCCGCCGGTGTTCGATGCCACGCCCGTTGACGGATATTTCAAGACCAACGAGGCACGTATTTCGGCCATAAACCGCACGATTGACGGCATTGAGAAGGGCGAAAGCTATCTTAACGCCCTGCATGAACTTGAGAGTTGCAAGACCGAAACAGCCGCGGAGGAGGAACAATACCGGCTGAAGATAAAGGAGGCAAAGGCGGCACGCGACGCAAAAAGGCAGAACGGCACACCCGTAACGCCCGAAGAGGAGGAACGGATGCTGAACGAAAGCCGCTTTATGAAGGCCGAACTGCACCGCATGAAGAAGCGGAACAGAGAACAAGTTGACGGATGTGAAGCGCGGCTAAAGCCGTTTCAAGACGAGATAAGGCAACTAAAGGCCAAGCGTAAGGCCATGTCAGACAGTCTGCAACACTGGCTCTTTGAACAATACAACATGCTCAACGCACGCGGAGAGCGGCGCGGACTATGCTCAATATTTGCCGACACGCCTCAGCACGTGCCGCCCGCAGGAGCCGGCGACTGCTGCGCTCCAAAGCTGCTTCAGCATGCCTATCTCAACCATCTGCACCCGGTGTGCATGGCGGAGTTTTGGTGGGGCGACTCGCCAAAGAGCGAAATACGCCACCATCTGCACTATTATCCTGCCTGCCGAGGCAAATGTCTGCCCATACTAACGCACATGCTGAAGGGCCTCGACGTTGATCCCGACCCGCGACAGGCGCCCGAACAGCGGCAGCCCGAGATTGTTTATGAAGATGAATGGCTCATCGTGGCATGCAAACCTGCCGGAATGCTGTCTGTCAGGGGCAAGTCTGACCGCCAGTCGGCAGCATCGCTGATAGCCCAAAACTATGCCGAAGGCTGCGAGCCTGTGCCCGTTCACCGCCTCGACATGGACACATCGGGACTGATAATACTTGCCAAGACGCCCGAGGCATACAAGAACCTGCAGGAGCAGTTCTGCCAAAGAAGCATCAGCAAGCGCTATGTGGCACTTCTCGACGGCACGCCCAAGGCAGAAAAAAGCGGCAGAATAAGTCTGCCACTCATCGCCGACCCGCTTAACCGCCCGTATCAGAAGGTGGACACAGACAACGGAAAGGCTGCCGTAACCGACTACAATATTATCGGACAGGCTGCAGGACGCACGCTGATAGAGCTGTTTCCGCACACCGGACGCACCCACCAGCTGCGTGTTCACTGCGCACACAGGCTCGGACTTGGCACACCGATAGTAGGCGACAGCCTCTACGGCCACCCTGCCGACCGCCTGTATCTGCATGCCGAGGCAATAACCTTCCGCCATCCTGCCACAGGCCGTGAAATGACGTTTGAGCGCACTGCCGGCTTCAGACAGGCAATAATGCCGCAGGACTGATAAAGACAGCATACAGGCGTAATAAATCCGAACACAGGGAAAATAAAGACATAAAGGAGATACATTATGGAAGACAAAATGAAATGGAAGACGCTGAAAAGCGAATATCTTATACAAAGGCCGTGGCTGACGGCTCGCCGCGACACCGTGGAACTGCCCAACGGCGTCGTTAACGATGAATACTACGTGCTGGAATACCCCACATGGATCAACGTGATAGCGCTGACAACCGACGGCAACATGGTGATGATAAGGCAATATCGCCACGGAATAGACCAGACTTGCTTCGAGATTGTCGCCGGCGTGTGCGAGAAGGGCGAAGACCCTGAGGCCGCCGCGCGCCGCGAACTGCTAGAAGAAACGGGCTATGCCGGAGGAGAATGGCACGAACTGATGGCCGTATCGGGCAACACGAGCACCACCAACAACATAACCCACTGCTTTGTGGCTACTGGCGTTGAGAAGGTTGGCAGTCAGCATCTCGACCGCACGGAGGACATCGAGGTGCATGTTATGACCAAGGACGAGGTGATGCAACTGCTCGTGAACGACGAAATAAAACAGAGTCTGATGGCTGCGCCGCTGTGGAAATACTTCTATCAACTAAACATCCGTTAACATTGAACCGACAGACGTTAACATTTCGACATGCGTCAGAAGTGCGCCTTTTAGAAAAGACAAATGCCTTCAGAATGTGCGAATATGCTTATCAAATACAAACAGGAGGTCTATTCTGCGCAATTTTACACTGAAATAAAGGTGATAAAGCAGTGAAACTGGTTGCAAAAAGCAGCCTTTCACCATACGAAACACGGCCTTTTACGCTGCAAGAGACGGCCTTTTGCAATGTAAAAGGCCATGTTTTATAATTCAGTTTACAGTCATCCAATATACATAAAGCGATAACGTATTGACTGACAATACATTACGCAAATCATAAGAAAACGCCGATTTTTCGGCCGAAAACCTGTAAAAAAGATTTCACAAGCCGTTTTTCGTCTTTTTATGTTAAACAGAACGTGCCGCACTTAACGGTTGTTAACCATTAAATGCGGCACACTCTATATTTGTTCTTCATTCAGACTGACAAACCGAACGGCAGCAACAAGCCACATTAAACCATGCCGACAGCATGTCATTGCCATCGTTTTTCCGCCACAGACATAACGTTATCAGAAGCTGTAGCTAAGTCCCATCCTCACTTCGAAAGTATTTGAGCGCACGTTGTCGTGGTATTTATATCTCGTTTCGCGCATATAATACGATGCAAACAGGTCGAGACTCCAGTTCTTTCTGAGATAAACCTGCAGACGCGGATTTACCACCAGCAGCGCCGCACTGCTCTTGTCGCCCTGCGCGTTGAGGTGCAGCGGGTCGGTGTTCTCGAGGTCCTTACCCTCATATCCCACCCATGTGTATATGCTGTAGAAGTCGGCGTTGAGCGTAAACTTGCCGAAGCGCGGAAACTCCAGCACAGTCTGTGCCTTCGCGCTGAATCCGCTGCCCATGTTATAGTCGCGGTCTATCACGTTGTAATAGTCGCTCAGCGAGCCTCCGAGCAGTATGGCGTCGAGAAAAAGGCGCTGCTCCATGCGCCCTACGTTGCCAACTTTAGGAAAGCGGTAGATAAGACCGGGACCGAAGCTGGCAGCCTCTGATATGCGGTAAGGCACACGCGACGTGCCTTCCTTGACGGCTTCAGAGTCGTAATAGTTGAAATGCTGGAACAGACCGAACACCGCCGTCATCTCCTCTTCGTCGTAGAAGTTTACGCCCCACAGCTTTCCTAACAGATGAACGCTGCTTATAAGCGGCTGGTTGCCGCTGAGTCCGAAGGTTACGTTGGCCGTAAAATAGTCGTAAGGCTTGCTCTCCTCGCCGTTGAATGCGTCGCCGTAGCGCAGCCACAGGTCAACATACGGATTGTGCTCGCCCCTGAACAGTCCGCCCTCATCGGCAAGATAGCGGTCGCCGACAGACACGGTGAAGGCCACGGGTATGCGGCTGTAGTCGTGATATTTGTAATAATCATGGCGCACACGCCACGCGTCGCCGCTCAATATGCGGTTGAACGCACGGATGGGGCACACCAGCGCACCGGCAAACTCACGCAGAAAGCGGCGCATGCCACGCTCGCGGTCGTCGTAAATGAGGTTAGACACGCGGTGGGTTACCTCGCCTATGCATATTCCGCCAATAGTTGTTGCCATGAGGTCGTTTATTGCAGGAGGCTCAACCTCGCACGCCAGCTCCCACATCAGACTGCCTCCAAGGGCATAAGGAGCCGACTCCCAGAAACTAAGGCCGTTGCTTCGGGCGGCGTTGAAATATAGTCCGCCGTGGTAAGGATGGGCAAACAGGTTGGTTGAAAACTGGTCGTTGTCCCACACAAAGCCCGTCTTGAAGTTCTCCTTTATGCTGCTCAGATTAACTTTGGCAAAGTCTTCGCACAGCACAAAGCGGTCGAAGCAGTTCACGAGCACGTTGATTCCGACAGCCTCGGCAACCGCCTTCCACGGCCGTTTCTTCATGTTCTCAGGGTTGTCGAAGGCATATATCGACACCGAATCAGTTAAGCCTGCCTCCGTTTCGTCATCATCAGCCCTGCCCTTCAGTCTGCCGCGGTTGTAGGCAAAGGTCAGTCCGGCCTCAACTATGGCCCTGTTGCGGTATTTCCGGTTATGCTCATAATATCTCGTAAAGCCATATCCTGCCGACGCAAACAGCCCGATGTTGTCGTTGAGCCTGTAGTCTACGTTGGCGCGCAGCTGCAGCGAGTATAGTCGTTCGGGCTTGTCGGCCGAATTGTGCTGAAAGGTCTCTATGTGAAAGAAGCCCGCATCGGCGCTGATCGACCACCGGCGGCCGAGGTTGAAATACTGTCCAAGGCGGTAATAGAGCGCGCCCGAGAACTTTTCGTCGAGCCCCATGTAATGCGTTCCGGCACCAACTATGCTGTAAGTGCTGCGGTTGCGGAACCTGAATGCGGCGTTAATCTTGCTGCTGTTGCCGCCAAAGAACATGAAGTCTACCTTCGTCTTGGGGTTGATGTTCACCAGTCCTATCTTGTGCGCCACTGTGTCGCGGCTGTAGTTTACCAGTCCGAGCTGCACGCCGTGCGGATGTTCCATGCATACATTGGCCAGTCCTATCTGCCATCCACGCAGCGTGTCGGCATAGTTATACGTGCCGAGCTGTGCGCCGCGCATCACCTTCGAACTGATGTTGGCCAGCACGGATAGCTGCATTCCGCCGCCCACGCCGCGCGATATGTTGGTAACTCCGCCAAGCTGAAGGCCCCTGAAGGGCGACAGACTGACGTTGCTGAACGCCGAAAGCTGTACGCCGCGCATGTTCATTGCAACACTTGAAAGTCCCGAGAGCTGCACTCCGCGCATCTCCCTGCCGGCAAACGACGTCATGGCGTTGAGCTGGAAGCCGTGCAGACGGGCGGCTCCGCCGAGCAGACCGACGTTAAGATACGACGTGCGCACCGCGCTGCTGTCGGTGCGTCCTATGGTCAGCGCCAGGTCGTGGCGTCTGTATTTGAGCGAGTCTTGGGCATAAACGCCGGCGCATGTTGCCAAAGACAGCAACACGGGCAACAGCCTCATGGCACGGCGGAAACGGTAACCGGGTGTGTGCATAAACATTTGTGAAATTCTACACAAAGGTAAACATTTGGCATAACAATATGCGATAAGGAGGCGAAAAACTGCTGAAAAAGTAATAAATATAACAAATTCAGTAAATCGTACACACGCTGTTATGCCGATAAGAAGTATCTTTGCATTAGCATCGGCGAGCAGCAGGCAACACGGCATAAGCCCCTCTGCGCCGCAGCCGGCTGAAGTTCAACAAGAAAGAATAAACTATTTGAGCATGGAAAACCTGATAAAATTCAACTCCATCGACGAATACAACAAGGCGATGGGCTTTGAGACGAAGCATCCGCTCGTGGCAGTGGTAGACCTGAAGAAGGCCGACAAGAAGGCATTTCCGCAGGAGGTGTCTTACTATTACGGCGTTTACGCCCTGTTCCTGAAGCAGACTTACTGCGGCGACATAACCTACGGGCGCATGCCTTACGACTATCAGGAGGGCACGGTGACGAGCTTTGCCCCGGGACAGGTGGTGACATTCAAGCCCCGGCACGACGTCAAGCCCAACGCACTGGGGCTGCTGTTCCACCCCGACCTTATACGCGGCACGTCGCTTGGACAGGAGATAAAGCAGTATTCGTTCTTCTCTTATTCGTCAACCGAGGCGCTCCATCTGTCGGAACAGGAGAAGATGATATACAAGGACTGTCTCGAGAAAATCAAGATTGAAACCGAACGCCCGATAGACAACCACAGCAAGAAGCTGATATGCCGCAACATCGAACTTCTGCTCGACTACTGCATGAGGTTCTACGAGCGCCAGTTTATCACCCGTAAGGTGGTTAACCGCGACATTCTGACCAAGTTTGAGAACGAGCTCGACGGCTATTTCGAGGGCGATACGGCCGCAGTGAACGGTCTGCCTACGGTGAAATATTTTGCAGAGAAATGCTTCCTGTCGCCCAACTACTTCGGCGACCTCATCAAGCGCGAGACGGGACGCACGCCGCAGGAGTATATACAGAACAAGATTATGGACCTGGCAAAGGACGAACTGCTGGGCACAAGAAAGACAATCAACGAGATAAGCTACGGTCTGGGCTTCCAGTATTCGCAGCACTTTAACCGCTACTTCAAGCGCAACACGGGCATGACGCCGAGCGAATACCGCAAGGCATCGGTGTAGGACGATGACGGCTAACGCTGAAAAGACAAGATGACGAGAGACACAATGCGCCATATCTGCGACACGACAAACTATGTGTGCGAGTGCAACCGCGCCTTCGACAAGGAGACAAGGCATCCGCAGGTGAGCCTGATAGACATGTCGGGCAAGAGCAGCTGCCGCAACATGGCCACCGACTGCTATGCGGTGAAGGTGGTGAGCGACGGATGCACCGCCGGAAAATGCGGACAGCACTACTACGACTTCTCCGAAGCCACCATGACGTTTGCCACGCCTGCAAGCGAGATAGACCTCAGACAGTGCGGCGGAAGGATGCTGATATTTCATCCCGACATAATAAGATGCACGCCGCTGGGCATGAGGATAAAGGACTTCTCGTTCTTTAAATACCACACGGACGAGGCGCTCCATCTGTCGTGCTGCGAACTGAAGGTGATAGGCAGATGTCTCGACGGCATCGACTGCGAGCTGAAATGGGGCGTAGACGGATACAGCAAGGCAATAATAAGCAACTGCATCGAACTGCTGCTCAACTATTGTCAGAGGTTCTACACACGCCAGTTTATCACCCGCCACGAGGCCAACACGGCTGCCATAAAGACCGTTGACGGCATAATAGACGGCTTTCTGCGCTCGGGCAAGGCCGCCACGCAGAGCATGCTGACGGCATGCCGGATAGCGCCCGAACTGAAAATGTCGGCCGAATATCTCAACGACATGATGAAGCACGAGACGGGAAAGAGCGTGAGCGAATACATACAGCTGAGGCGGATACTGATGGCAAAGGAACTGCTGCTGTCTACCGACATGACGGCAGGCGACATAGCGTCGACGCTTGGCTTCTGTGCCGAGAGTTGTTTCAACACGGTTTTCAAGAAGATTACAGGCTGCACGCCCTATGAATACCGCAACGGCTGACGGCGGACAGTAAACATTTGGGTGCCGCAATGCACCCAAATGCTCCAATAACAAACATCCCCATAACTCCAAATCATTAGTTCACATGGTCGCATAAGTCCCATCCCTCCCATCAATTCCTCCTCACCAAAGCCTCAACAAAAATGCTGATTAGCCTTGATTTATTTTGCCGTTAAGGCTGTTTGCATTACCTTTGCACAAAAACTAATATACTACAACCAATGAAAAGAATTGTTTTTACGCTTATCTTTGCCGTTGCCGCATGGCTATATGCCGCAGCCGAAAACTATCCTTACCGCTCTGACTATCTGTGGCTGACCGTGCCCGACCATGCCGACTGGCTCTATCAGACGGGCGAAAAGGCTAAGATTGAGGTGCAGCTGTATAAATACGGCATACCGAGAGACTGCAAGGTGAACTACGAAATAGCCGACGACATGCTGGAGGCTGACAAGAAAGGCTCTGTGAAACTCTCCGGCGGAAGGGCCACTATAGACATGGGAACAAGAAAGACTCCGGGCTTCCGCGACCTCAGACTGAAAGCCACGGTTGACGGCAAGACCTACGAACATCACATAAAAGTGGGATTCTCGGTGGACAAAATCAGGCCTTACACCAAGGAGCCTGCCGACTTTATGGACTTCTGGAACAAGAACATTGAGGACATGAGGGCCGTTCCGCTGAAATATACAAAGGAAAGAGCCGACGAATATTGCACCGACAAGATTGACTGTTACCTTGTGAAACTGACGCTCAACAAGCAGAAACAGGCCGTATACGCATATCTCTTTTATCCCAAAAACGCCGCAAAGGGCAGCTGTCCTGTGGTGCTGTGCCCTCCGGGAGCAGGCATAAAGACCATAAAGGAGCCGCTGCGCCACAAGTATTATGCCGAGAACGGATGTATAAGAATGGAGATGGAGATTCACGGACTCGACCCGAGAATGAGCCAGGAGATGTTCAACGACATATCCAAAGCATTCAACGGCAAGGAGAACGGCTATCTTGCCAACGGCATAGACAACCGCGACCGCTACTACATGAAGCGCGTCTATCTGGCTCTTGTGCGCTGCATCGACCTGCTGACGCAGCTGCCTGAATGGGACGGACGCAACGTAATCGTGCAGGGAGGCAGTCAGGGCGGAGCGCTTGCGCTGGTGGCTGCCGGACTCGACAGCCGCGTGACGCAGTGCATTGTCAATCATCCCGCACTGAGCGACATGGCGGCATACAGCGCCGGACTTACCGGCGGATATCCTCACTTCAACCGCATTGAGGGCATGCTCACCGAGAACAACATGAAGACCATGGCTTATTATGACGTCGTAAACTTTGCGCGCCACGTGAAAGCCGACACTTATATGACTTGGGGATATAACGACAACACTTGTCCGCCGACAACAAGCTATGCCGTATGGAACACTCTAAACTGTCCGAAAGAGGCGCTGCTGACGCCCATCAACGAGCATTGGACATCTGACGACACCGAATACGGACAGATGGAATGGATGCTGAAGCATCTTAAATGATGTTTTATGCCTGGCGAAATAAAAGCCGGCCACATCACAAGACATAAGTGAACGGCGACTTACATAATGTCATAAGCAACAAAACATAACACCCCGCAGGCTATTGTCTGCGGGGTGTTATAGTTATAAAGACATGTTGAAAGTTACAGTTTGTCATATTCTTCATCCGTAACCGGCTCGAGCCATTCGTTCGACGCGCCCTCTTCGGCAACGGTGAACGTTACGTGCTGGAACCAGCTGTCTTTGGTTGCGCCGTGCCAGTGCTTAACGCCTTCGGGTATTTCAACCACATCTCCGGGCTTCAACATTCGGGCATCCTTGCCCCACTCCTGATACCAGCCTGTGCCGCCGACGCATATCAACATCTGTATTCCTTTGTGATGGATGTGCCAGTTGTTGCGGCAACGGGGCTCAAAGGTTACGTTCGACACTGGAACCTTGCCCTGACTGAGCGGTGCAAGATAGCTGTTGCCGATGAAATATTTGGCATAAGCCGAATTGAAGTCGCCTTTGGGGAACATCATCTGCTCCACGGGCTTGCCCTCGTCAAACGGCTCTCCGAACACTGCCGCAATGGCCTTGGCAGCGCGCCATGCCTCAACCTCGCCCACACGGGCAGCAAGCGTGGCAGGTATTGAGCGTATCTCGTCGTCCTTCAGCCCCATGTTGCGCGCTCCGCTGACGTGCGACTGCAACTGCGGTTCTACGCCCTGCAAGCCTGACAGCGCGCTTACGGTAACCAACTCGCGCTCGGCGTGAGTGAGATTGTTGCGTGCAAAGATGTCACCAAACAGGTGAGCCTTAAGATAATAGTCGGTGGCGGGAGCGAAATCATAAGTAAACGGCTTGCCGCTCAACTTGGTCTGCACCTCCGTTCCCTGTTTCAGTGCGTCGTATCCTTCTGCCATCGGATCGGCATCCTTGCCCTCCTCGCACGCCTTGCCCTGCTGACGGCGAGTATTGACAACGCTCTGCAGTGCGCCTAAGGCGTTAAGGCTGCGCGGAAATCCCGTGTAGGCATACAACTGCGACAGGGCTTCCTTAATCTCGCTCACGGTAAGTCCGGCGTCAAATCCGGCGTTGATGGCGGCAGTCAGACCGTCGATGTCGCCCTTTGCCTCAAGGCATGCAATGGCAGCCATGCACTGCTGCTTTTCGTTTAGTACGTTTTTCATATTCTCTTCAGCTTTTATCTGACTGCATACGGCCATCAACATAGCCGCCGCAATCATTGTTACATTAATCAGTTTCATGCTATCATGTTTTGGTTACGGTGCAAAGTTAGCACATATCCGCCATCGCCACGATACCACATTTACTGATTATTTTACCCTTTTTACACATATTTCATTACAAGACCCTAAGCCTCGCTGAAGGCCGTTTATAGCCTGCCAGCGTCAGATATGCTTTATCACGCGCGCCGGAACGCCGCCCACTATCGTGTCGGCAGGCACATCCTTGGTTACCACTGCTCCGGCAGCAACCACCGAATTGTCGCCTATCGTAACGCCCTGGAGTATCGTCGCATTAGAACCTACCCACACATTGCGCCCCAAGACTATCGGAGCCGGATAAGTGAAGCGGCGGTTTTCGGGCTCAAGTCCGTGGTTGAGCGTGGCAAACACCACGTTGTGGCCTATCTGACAGCCGTCGCCAAGGGTTACGCCTCCATGATCCTGAAAGTGGCAGCAGGCGTTGATAAACACGTTTTCGCCTATGTGTATGTTCTTGCCGAAGTCGGTATAGAACGGCGGAAACACTCTCAGCGTGTCGGGAACGCTATATCCCATAATCTCTGAAAGCAGCGACCTTACTTCCTCCTGAGTGTGAAACTCGGCGTTGAGCCTGAACGTAACGCGGCGCGCCTCGTTGCTCATCTCGTCCATAAAACTGCATATCTCGGGTGTGTTCAGCGGTTTGCCTGTGGCCACATAAGCCAAAAAGTCATTCAATGTCATAATGATATATTGTCCTTTTTTCGTTAACTGTCGTTTCATTTGTGCCTTCACCATGACCGCTCCGGCACCGCAGAGCGGCCGTTTTACTGCACGCTGCAAAGATAACTATTATCGGCATTAACCTGCATACCCATATCATGGATAATGTTATATCTTTTACTTTTTTATATTCCGGCACACGCCGCAGCGACGTCTGCTCATGCCTCACGGCTACAGGCACACCGCGCGGCACGCAGCCTCAACACATAAAAATCACGGGGCGTATGCTTGCGCCGTGTGTTTTTTATTCTTACATTTGCATAGAGAAACATTTTATCGGCTTCATTTTATACAAAAAACAGATTATGAACATAACGGACATTCACGTGGTGTACTTCAGTGCTACCTACACCACACGCACAATAGTAAGGGAAATAGCCAAGGCCATAGGCGGAAACATCATTGAACACGACGTGACCAACGCCCTGCCCGAGAGCGAAATAAGGCTCAGCGGCGACAACAGTATGCTCATCGTTGGCGCTCCTGTCTACGTGGGACGCATACCCGAGGCTGCCGCCGAGGCGCTGAAGATGGTTCACGGAAACAACACTCCTGCCGTTGCGGTGTGCGTCTACGGCAACCGCGACTACGACGACGCGCTGCTCGAGATAAAAGACACGCTCAACGGCAACGGCTTCCGCACGTTTGCTGCCGGCGCGTTCATAGGCCGCCACTGCATATTCCCGAAGGTTGCGGAGGGCCGTCCCGATGCTTCCGACCTTGTAAAGGCTGCCGCATTCGGCAAGAGATGTGCCCAACTGCTCGCCGATGCTGCCGGAACAGACGCCTTGAGCGACCCTGAAGTGAAGGGCAACCGCCCGTATAGGGAGGCTCACAAGGTGCCGATGTGCCCGACGGGCGACAAGGACAAATGTACCAAATGCATGACCTGCGTAAGGCTCTGCCCTGCCGGAGCGATAAGCGAAAGCGACCCTTGCAGCACAGACACATCAAAGTGTATTGCCTGCGGACGCTGCGTGGTGGTTTGTCCTCACGGCTCGCGCGCCATATATCTGCCCGGATATGCCGAAGCTGCGGCTAAATTTACAGCGGCATTCTCGGCAAGACGCGAGCCCGAAACGTTCTTCTAAGATATTAAAACGTAACGAAGATTATGCCGAAAGTCATTTAACGGCAACATCGTTTCTGCATATCTGCAATGTTGAATGGCCGTGAGCATAACGCAGAAGTTATGCTTCTGTATTACAAAACACCCCAAACGGCATTGTAAAAGGTATGCTTTTGCACCATAAAACACGGCCTTTTGCAGCATGAAAGGATAGCTTTTGCGCTGCAAAAGGCCGATGTTTATTAAACTAAAAAGTTTTTCTCAGAAACTCATCACTCGTCACATCTGCCTGTAACGCTCTAATATTCAACGCCTTAAGGCGTGACGTTTTGACTTGTCAACTCATCACATCAAGGGCTTTACGCTGCCGGCGTGATGAGTGCGGACGGCAACTCATCACACTGCAACAATCTGACTGACAGGAAGTTATGCTGCAATGTGACGAGTGATGAGTTTCTGAGAAAAACTTTTTGTATTTGTTCGCTACTCACGACGGCGGATGCCAAGAGGCATTTTTCAATATATTAACGGCAGAACAGCCGCAAACGCCGTAATGAAAGGCTATTCGTAATATCTGAACAGGCCGCCTTTCGACTCAACATAGCTTATCATCTCGCGGAAGACAGTGTTATGACTGAGCGTCTCAACATTGCCGGTCATTATCATCTGACGGCGCGCACGGGTCATGGCCACGTTCAGTTTGCGGTCTATGATGCGTGCGTCGTCCATGAAGCAGTTGGCTGCAAGAAACTCAAGCTGCCACCTGTTCTGCACCGTGAACGAATAGATTATCACGTCGCGCTGGCTGCCCTGATAGCGCTCCACGGTGTCTATGGATATGTCTTCAAGCTCCTTTATCCCGGTTTTCTCTATCTCCTTGCGTATCACGGCTATCTGGTTGCGGTAAGGCACTATTACGCCCACGCTCCTGGCTGCACTGAAACTGCTGCCGAGCATGGAGTAAAGACGGCTCAGAAGGTCGGCCACTATGGTTGCCTCGCTTGTGTTCACCTTGTCGGACACATCGGGACGGCGGCACGGCTGCGACGGAATGAAGATCATGCGGTGAGTGCGCAGCAGCGTGTCGAACTTGTCTGTAAGGCCTGTGTCGGCATAATTGAGCGACGTTTCCTTCTGATGCTTCAGCGGAACGGGCTCGAGATGCTCGCTGGCGTAGAACTCACGACAGGGGAACTCTGCCACGTCGGGGTGCATACGGCCGTGACGGCGCAGCACACCTGTAAACTCTGTGCGGCCGGCGGCGCGCTCCGTGCGCAGCAGACGCTCAAAGAGCGAGTTGCGACAGTTGTCGAGTCCGATGGCACGCAGCGCCTCGCTGCTCACAGCCGACTCGGTTTCGCTCTGCAGCACCACAGCCGGCAGCTGCTTATGGTCGCCTACAAGGATAAAGCGGTCGATGCTGCAACGTGTGCGCACGCCGCCTTCATGGTCGTGGGCGGCAAGCAGACCGATAAGTCCAGGCTCGAGTATCTGCGACGCCTCGTCGACAATGGCCAACGAGAAGTGCTTCAGGCTGAACACGAAAGGCCGCGACATTAGCATTGACGTGGTGGCGGTGATGATACGCACCGAGGCTATGCGCTCGCGGATGTCGGACAGACGGGGACAGTTGCGCACAGCCTCGCCAATAAGACGATGCTTGAAACGGCGGTCGCAGCAGTACTCGCTGCCCAGCCTCAGATAGTCGAGCGAGGCGTCTTCGAGCATTGCGCATATCTCGTCTACGGCCCTGTTGGTGTATGCCATAAGCAAAACCGACGCACCGGGGCGCGTAAGTTCCTCCTCAACCATAAACCTCAGAGCCATTGATGTCTTGCCCGTGCCGGGCGGACCGACGAGCAGATAATAGTCGGATGCCTGCATTGCGGCCAGCAGTATGTCGTCGTAGCTCGGGTTATAGCTCTTTGTCAGCCTTACGCTTTCGTTTCTGCGAGGGGCACGCTGACCGAGAAGCAGACTGCGGCGGTCGTCGGGAGCGGTTACAAACTCAAGCAATGCGCGCGCTCCGCTGCTGCCCGAAGCGTCTGTTCCGGCATGCTCTACGGCATATACCATTGCCTTATGCATGTCGTCGGGCATATCCTCAGGATACTGAACCTGCAGAACGTCGGGGTTCTGCTGTCCGTCTGTCAGCACCACTGTTATCTCGTCGGTGTGCAGTTCGTCGATGTTTCCCTTGTAAAGTATGGCGTTGCGCACATCGGGAACGCTGTCGGCACGATACTGATAGAGATAAATCATGTCGCCGCGGCGGAAGTTTGGCAAGAAGCCCTCGCCCTGTCCGGGCACGGAGAGCGTTATGCGGTCGGGCACGGAACTGCCTTCGGCACACTCCTTTGCCTTTATCGTAAGGCCGGTGTATATGTTACCGGTCTCCAGCTTCTCTGCCAGCGGCATGTTCCAAAGGTCTGCCGAACAGCTCGTTACGCCTTCCTGCGAGCCTACCTTGCCTAAGAGCTGCTCACGATATACGAACGTCATCATGCGGCAGAAATACTCGCGCTCGAGGTGAGGCATGGCTGCCAACGGCCCCGTTACGGCCTCTATCTGCGGCAGGAGGTAGCGCTGAAAGAACGACGAAGCGGTCTTTGTGGTGTTGAGCGTGGCGGGCGTAAGTTCGGGCAGCACGCTGTCGAAGCCGTCGAGGGCTATGTCGAAGTCGGCAGCGACAATCTTGTTGCGCAGACTGATGGCTTCAGCGAAGAGCTTGCGATAGAAGGCTACGGCAAGGAAACCCTGTGCCGGGGGATATTTAGAATAGAGCAGACGGATGTCTGTCTTGTTGAAACCAAGATTGAAATTGTATCTCAGCACGCCATAATACAGCAACAGCTGAACATAATGAGGCTCAAGCTGCAGGCCCTTGCCGCCCGACTGTGCGGCGCGCTCTATGTTGAGGTTGCGCCCCGACTTCTGCTCAACAAGCAGGCGGAAGTCGGTTGTCATGAGGTCGACACGGCCTTGAAGGCCAAGACGCTCGCAGACGAACGACGGCTCGAGCACAACACGACTGCGGTCGTATTCGCCGAACATACCCATAACGGCGGCGTTGATATTGGATGCCTGCACGGCGGCATTTGCCTTGAACACGGCAGGATTGAAGTCGGTGCAGGTTGAATATTCGAGAGCCTTCTCGCTGAAACTCAATTTCAGCGTAGACGCCATGCTGTAGGTGCCGCGACTGTTGATAATATCGTCGAGCACGCTGCCGGCAAGATTACCGAGGAGTATTGCCTGACTGTTGGCGCGAGGCTTCATGCGGTCGAGGGTGTATATCAGCGGATGGTGGCCGTACTCCTTAAAGCATGCGGCTATTGAGCTGATGTCAATAAGATAATCAGGCTCAACGATAACGAGCGAAGGCACGATGATGTCGCATTTCACGTCGCCCTCGCTGCCGCTGTATGTGCATGAGCCTTCGAGCTTGCAGTCGAGCAGGTTGAGCTGCATGCCCTCGCGCAGCAATTCGGAGAGATAAGTGAGGTCGTCTGCCGTATAGTCGGCAGCAAGCATGGCTCCGCCGAGCACCTCTTCGGCCGACACATAGATATATTTGTCGTCGAACCCTCTTACGATGCATCTCACGTATCTTACGTCGGTGCCTTCGGCCTTGGTGTAAGGCTTGCGCTCGGCAGGCAGCACACGGAGCAGCTCGCCCGGCACGTCGGTGCCCGTAACGGCAGAGATGAAGCGGCTGAGGGCGCGCATATCGTAGAAGAAATCTTCGCGCGAGAGCGGCTCACTGCTGTTGGTATGGCGGCGCATGGCCTGAACGGCAATCCAGTCGGGCAGCTTGACGTTGTGCCTCTTGCACAGATAGTCTACCTGCGAAAAGAGGTTACCGAAGGCCTGTCCCGTGTCGCGCAGTCCCTCATGACAGGTCAGTACCAGCGTCTCGTGCGCCATCTTGTTGACGCTCTTAGCATCGGCAGTATCATAAAGGCGCGTAAGTTCTAAAACGCGAGAAAAGAGTTCACTATTAACGTCTTTATAATTCACAATTCACGATTTTATAATTCACGTTTATAAGTCATAATTAGCTAATGCCGAACTTTGTTTCACAATTTAAACGAGACATCACCCTATATCGTATATTGTTATAGAATGACACCCGCCCAATTATGAATTATGAATTGTGAAACGAAGTTCGGCATTAGCCAATTATGAATTATCATTGTCCTCCCAGCCTGCTGAAAAATTCTATTATCTCTTCCCAAGTCTTGAAGGTGTCGCTTCCAAACTTGATGAGCGTGCCCATGAAGTCGGCTGCGCCATACTCGTCTGACGGGTCGATGAGGTAGTCGCCGTAGATAAGGTCCTTGCGGTTGGTGAACACAAGGTGCTGCCATGCCGGAACGTTTACCACGTCTTCAGCCCAGCGCATCACTTCGGCAATATATTCCGGGGTGTAGGCAGGCGACGGAGCAACGATATACATGGCGTAATGCTCAAAGAGATAGCGGAACGCCTTCATAGCACTCGACATCTGATTGCCGCGCGCATCGCGCAGCGTATCGATGCTTACGTATATTATTGGGCGCTCGCGATGCTCCTGTCTGTCGTCTATCCACTGCACTACGGGCAGCACAGAGTGGAGCAATATCTTGTCGTTCATGCGGTGCTCGCCATGAAAGCTTATGGCGTTGCGGTAGTGCTGCGAGAACAGGTCGCGCGTGTGCACCACGGGGTCTTCGTCGCCGAACAGTCCGAACACCCTGTCGCGGTTCTCCTCCTCAGTTACGCCGGCAAAGCATTTGGCGGTAATCTCCTTATATTCCTCCACGAGAGCCTTTGTTACGATAAACTCCTGAACGCCGTCCTGACGGGGATTAAGAAAGGTGTTCTTGCCCAGCATGCCGTGCTTCAGCATGGTGTCGCCCATCTGAAAGGCAGGGTTTACCAATATGCGGTCGTATCCGTAGAGCATCTCGGCATACATTCCGCCCATCGACGTACCGATAATCAGGTCGGGATTTTCAGTCTCGCAAGTATGGTGAAGCAGGTCCATGGCCTCGGCTGGATGCAAAGGCAGGTCGGGAGCCACCACGGTGGCACCGGGCAGCATCTCGCGAATCTTGACGACAGTGCCCGACTGTCCCGATGAACTGAAACCATGAACATAAAGGATTTTCTTCCCCTTCATTATCTCGGGGAACTGTATAGCATAATTATTTTCCATTGTTTTTGCAAGCTATAAGGATGTTACTCTGACGGGATGCAAAGTTAATGAAAATATTTCTCACGGAGAAAGGCGCGGCAGGGATAAAGGTTTAAAAAATCGGAACGCCGGCGTACGAAATGCGAAATGCCGTCTTTTGCATTGCGAAAGGTAACCTTTCAGGCTGCAAAAGGTGGTCTTTTAGAGGATAAAACATGGCCTTTTGCAACACATTGAATATCAGGCGGTTACAAAGGCGAGTAAAAGACAGGCGAAAACGGGGTTGAAAATGCGTTTTGACCATTATTTACGCATCTTCATCATGACTTACCGACAAAAAGAAAAGGCACGCCTGACATACGATGCCGGGCGTGCCGTTGATGTGTGATGCGCCACGAGGGGCGCATGCTGCTGCATGATTTAGCGCACGATAACCTTCTTGATTGTGCCGTCGCTCATACGGATTATGTTGATGCCGCGCTGCGGAGCGTTGAGCATCTTGCCGTCGAGCGTGTAGCGGCCTGTTTCCTCAGCCTTGGCGCCTTCAACGGCATCGATGTCTGTAGCCTCAGTTACTTCTACGCTTACAACGGTCTCAGCCAGTTTGCCGTTAGAGTTGATCAGGATGGTTATGTCTGCCTTGCCTGCCTTGAGCGGAGTTATCACGAGGTCGCCGTCGGCCATTTCAGCCTTCAGCACTTCTTCGTCGCTCACCTCCTTGACGGTCTTCACGATGGCAGCGTCCATATTGTCGGCGTCGGTAGCCACGTCTTTCAGCGAAACGGTGGTGCCGTCCTCGGTTGTAAGGCTTACGGGGTCGATATCGGCAACGACAGGAGCCTCGTTGTCGGGGAATACCGGAAGCGACGGGAACCAGTAGTTGCTTATCATTGAATATTCAGCTATCTGCTTGCCTTCGTTGTCATATTTGCGCACAACGTAGGTCGGGTCGCCGTAGCCTTTGTAGAGGCTTACTATGGCTTCGTCGGTAACAGGGTCTATGCGGAACGAGCATCCGTAGATCTGCCAGCCGTCGGGGTCGTCGTTATAGTCGATGAACGTGCTGAAGGTGTTGCTGTCGATGTCGTATTTATAGACAGTCTTGCCGCTGAACCAGCTGCTGTTTCCACCGTTCCAGTAGAGCACGTTGTTCTGCTTGCTTGCGCAGAAGCAGTCGGGTGTCCATGCATACCATGAGTTTGCCGGACCGAAGATGCCTTCGGGGCACTCTATGACGGTCTGTTCGAGCGTTGCGGGGTTGAGCTTTACTATGCGTGTGTCGGCCTGGCCTGAGCCTGACGATGCTGCCAGACTGAGCCACAGGTTGCCGTCTTTCGACAGTACCACAGAGCCGAAGCCCCATCCTTCGGGAGCCTCAACGGTCTTTTCAACCTCGTCGGTTGCGGGATTGATGACGAGCAGTCCGTTCTTCTGATGAACGGCAAACACACGGTCGTTCACGCGCACCATGTTGCCAATCTGTCCTCCGTAGAGCTGCTGATACGGGTCGTCGCTGTCTGTTCCGGCTCCGCCTACGCTGCCCGTAATCTCCAGCTTGTCGAGGTCGAGAACGTAGATGCCGTTGCTTGTGCCTACGTATGCCTTGTGCTCGTCCACTCCGAGGAAGCCGCGGCCGTCGGCAATGCTTGAGCCATTGTCGTCAACGGCAATGTTTTCTATCTGCTTCAGCACCTTCATTGTCTTGGCGTCGCAGATGGTTATGCGTCCGCCCATGATGCTTGCGCCCGGATCTTTGGGCTGCTTGGCTATGATGAAGAACTTGTCGGCGTAGATTGCTCCATACTGCACGGTGGCTCCAAGCTCAACGCCGGGATTCTCCTTCTGAACCACGCGGTAAACCCATTCGCCCTCGTCGGTGAGGAAGTTTACGGTAGAGTTCTGGTGGCCATACCAGTCTTCGTTCACGATGAACGTGCCTTTGGTGTAGTCAACCAGCACGGGCTCTGATGTCAGCGCAGGCAGATAATACAGCTCGCCAATCATGTTGCCCATGTTCATGTCGCTCATGTCTCTCACGGCCGACCATCCGTCAACGCATCCGTCGACAAGTTTGCGGCCTGTTGCGCCCACGTTAGAGTAGCCGAACGCTTCGCCCGGAGTGTCGCACACCCAGTAAGACAGATAGCCGTCATACCAGCCTGAGAACCAGAGGTCGTCCTCGTCGGCCGACACATAACTGTCAAAGTCATAGCTTGTGGTGTGCAGCAGTCCGTCCTCATCAGGCTCCACAGCCTCGCCGTTCTTTGTTATGCTGAATCCGTCGCCGTCAAAGTCGTAGCCCACACCGCCAATGGTGGTGCCGTAAGGAGTGTTGCTATAAACGAGAACGATGAAGTTAGGGTCGTTCTTTGCTATGTTGCAGAGCATTGCTGCACCCGTGCCGTCGGCCTCGTCGGTCCAGCGGTAGCCCCACACATAGAGGCGTTCCTCGCGGCTGTCGTTCCATTTGATGACGAGCGCGGCCTGCTTGTCGCCCTCGCCTATCCAGCGCGTAATCTTAGAGAAGTCGACATCGCACGTGTTGTCGGTGGCCGACATCATTACGGTTCCGTTCTTGATGTTGCGCGGAACGCCCTGCACCTTTATTGTCTGGGCGATGGCAAACACGCCCGACAGCAGTGCAAACAACAATAAGTAAATCTTTTTCTTCATAAAGAACTTAACTTTTAAAAATTAAACATGTTTGTTATTTATTTGTCTGTTTTGCTCGTCTTATGGTCAGGGGAGCCGCATTGGGCTGCATGTCGGCCTGCACGTGCAGGTCTTGTGCACGCGAAATCTCGGTAGAGGTCTCGCCCACCCATCCGCAATACTGGTTTACGCCGGTGTAGACACGTATGAAGTCAGCGCCCGGCAGACTGACTTTGTTACCCTGACTGTCCACAGCCCAGCCTATGTCGAAGCTGTTAAGGCTGATAGAGTCGTTGGGATGATTGTCGGCATAGCCCCACGGATATGAGTAGAGAACATAGTAAGAGCCCCATCCGCTCACGTCCTTGCCGTTGTCAGGCAGGCGCGTTCCGCTGAACGTAAGCTCGTCGGCATCTATCCATTCGGGATAATAGCTCTGCGTATGGTACATGTTCTTATATATATGTCCGCTGTTTCCGCGGTTGTCTTTCCATGGTATGTAGAGCGTGTCGGTGAGCGTTCCCGATATGTCGGGCACAGGATCGTGCTCCACCGGACGGCTGTAGGTTATGCCGTAGTTCTTTATCGTGGCGCTGTTGTTATATTCGCTGCCGGCAAGCTCATACCATTCGTCGTCGTCAGGGCGTCCGTTCATGTTGCGGTCGAACGCCACCATCACTATGCCCGGCTCGCAGTTGCCGCCCCGTTGCTCGGCATATCCGGGTATGTCGGAGTAGAACGAATTGCCTTTTATGTAGAAGTCTTTCTCGCCCGGCACGTTCACCACGGTGTGGTCGAAGGCAAACGTAACGTAGCCTCCATAGGCTCCGAGGGTTATCATCACGTCGTTCACGAGGTCGTCCTCAGCCTTTTGCCTCATTGTTTCAGTGTTGTCGCCAGGCTCATAGATAGGCATCGTGTTGACAAACTGGCCCGGAGCGGGGCAATATTCATACACGCTTGCCGTATAGGGACTATACTCCACTTCCTCGTGAAGCACCGTAACGGGAAATGTCTGCTTGTATCCGCGCCCGCCGTCGTCAAGCTCGAAGGTAATCACATACTCGCCTTCGTGCTGCGCGAGAAAGATATACTCGCGCTCGGTGGAAAGGAGCGAGTCGGCGCCCGATGCCGTCCTGACGGTCCATCGGTAAGAGTCGCCGGTGTAGGCAGGGGCAAGTCTGAGCTTCTTCATGCGCTCTATGTAGTAATAGTCGTCAAGACCTGAACTGACGTTCTCGGCGTCGCGTTCGCACGAACACGGCAACACAGCCGCCACAACAACGGCAGACATGACCAAAAGGCGCACTATATGATGTTTTATTCTGTTCATAATGAATTATTTTGAAGAACCTTTTATGAAGCACATGTGAGCAGGAATGTCGCCCGTGCGCACGCTCCACTTGTGTTTTCCGTCTTTCGAATAGCAGTGAAGCACGCCGCTCGACACGTAGTTTTTGGCGTCGGTGATGTATATGTCGCCTGTGTCGGGATGTATGCTGATGCCATACGGAATGGTGATGTCGGCCTGCGTGCCGTCGGTTATGAACGAGTCGCTCACGCGCTTCATCGTCTCCGTGTTTATTATTCCGTAGGTTATGGTGTTCTGCTGGGTGTAGTTGTTCCACTCGGTGCTGTAGTAATAGAGCGAGTCGCCGCTGATGCAGAAGTTCGAGCAGGGAATGTTGAGCGTGTCAGTTACTTCCATCTCGTTGCGTCCGCTCTTCTTCTGGAGCACGTAGAGATTAGAACTTATGGTCTCATAGTCGCCTCGCGACGTAACCCAAAGCCGTCCGTGGCGGTCGGCCCTGATGCGGTGGAGGTTGATTCCTACAGGTATCTTCTGCATCTGCCTGAACCCTTCAAACTCTATCACCGACACAGTGTTGTCGTAGTTGGGCGCCATGTAGCCGCCGGAGTTGGCCACATAGAGGTATTCGCCGAGCACTTCGAGCTCTTCGGGCTGGTAGCCCACGGTGCATTTGTCCACCACCTTGAGCGTGAGCGTGTCCACCTTGTAGACCGCACCCTTAACAGCGTTAGGATTGTTGAGCTGAACGGGGCCGACATAGGAGCTGACGTAGGCGTGGCCGCGGTAGAAGTTTACGTAGCGGCAGTTGGGTATGTCCACCTGAGATATGCGCACCCCGGTGCGTGCGTCGAGCACTTCCATCTTGTTGGAGCAGTTGACCACGACGTAGAGTTTTGAGCCGTAGACACGTATGTCGTTGCCGACGTCGCCAAGTTCCTTTATGACATGGGGATTGCGCTCGGCGTAGAGGTTGCGCACATAGTAGCCCTGCACGAAGTCGAGATAGTCGAGCGTGCACTTGTTGCTGCCCATGTTGCCCTCGTTGAGCAGGTACATGCCTACGACATCGCTGCCTTCGGGCATGGTTACGGGCAGTATGTCGTACTCCGTAGGCACCACGACCTCGTCTTCACGGCATGACGACAGAAGGACAGCCGACAGCAGGAGGATATACAAAAAATGTATGTTATGCATCATAATTCAAAACTTAGGGTAAGACGATAGTTACGCTTGGGCATGGGATAATTGAGTATCACGTCGTAGTCCTGACTGAAGAGATTGTTCACTTCGAGCTGAACCTTGGCCGAATAGCGGCTCCAGCGGAAGCTGCGCGCAATGGAGATGTCGCTCGTGTACCACGGCTGCGTGTGGTTATACACGATGTTTTCCTGCTGATTGTAGCGCTCGCCGGTGTAGATGAAGCTGTAGTTAAGGCTCCATGAGCGCCATGTTGCCTGAACGATGGCCGAGCCGCTGTGCCATGGAATGTAGGGTATCTGGTCGCGATAGTAGGTGTCGGCCGGACTGGTTACGTCGATTGCTTCCTGATAGGTGTACTGAAGTTTGCCGGTGATATAAAGGTCGCGCAGCGGATTGAGCGTGAGCGAGCCGGTCAGGTCGATGCCGGTGATGCGCACACGGCCAAGATTGAGCATGGTCCAGCGGAACTGCGCGCCCTTGGGATAGGCCACAATCTTGTCGCGGACGAAGTTGCGGTAAGCATCGGCATGAAGGCTCCATTCGGTCAGGAAGCCGCGGCTGCGCCGACTGTCGTAGGCAAAACCGATGTTGTATTGGGTGGTGTATTCGGGCCGCAGCTGCGAGTTGCCCATGTCGGCATAGTAAAGGTCGTTGAACGTCGGCATGCGGAAACTGCGCTTGGCAAAGGCGCGGAGCGTAAAATCGGAGCTGCCGAAGGGCGCCCACGACAGGAAGAAGGCGGGAGTAAGCACGGTCTTGTCGCCTGCCGACTTGGCCAGACGGGTGCGGTCGTGAACGTAGTTGAGCACAAGGCTGCCCTGCATCTTGACGCGGCCGAGGGTAATGGCGGTGGCTGCCGAGAGGAAATGGTGCCAGCGTGTGGGATAAACGAAGCCGTACATGTCGGCATCCATCGTGTTCCACTGCACGTCGTAGGCAGCCGAAACGTCCCAGAAGTTAGTGATGTTATACAGATGTGACGACGACAGATACAGCTCCTTCTGCCGGTAAACGTTGTCGATCATCATCACGGTGGTGTCCTTGTTGACGTACTTGGTGAGATAATAGGCATACTTGGCCATCAGACGGGTGTGATAACGGCTGCCGAAATCTTTCTGTATTGAGCCTTGCACAAATGAGTTGTTGTCCCAGATGCGCTCGCCGCGGCGCCAAACATTGTTGACAATGGCCCCCGGCACGCCGCGCTCCGAGGTGTAGTTGTATGCCTTGAGCATCCACTCGCCGCCGCTGATGGTGCCGAACAACGCGCCCTCCATGCGCGTGGCGCGCACGTCGCCGTTCTGTCTGACGGCGGTGGTGTCGTACATTATCTCGTCGGTCATGACGGCCTTGCGGCGGTAGCGGAACTTATACTTGCCGCTGCTGCTGAGCCACTCGCCGCTGAACGATGCCGACACCTTGTCGGAAAGACGCAGTTCGATGAGCAGGGCGGGGTTGACAAGGTCGAACGAACCTGTCTTCAGCGTGGCTTTGAGATGATAGTTGGTGCTGTCGGCAAACACGGGGCGGCGCGTCCACATGTATATGGAGCCGGCCGAGTTGAAGTCTTTTGCCGACTGGAATATCTGGCTCTTCTGGCCGTTGTAGAGCGATATTGCCTGCATGTTGTCGAGCGAGAACATGCCGAGGTCCACCTGTCCGTTCTGCGCGTTAGACAGCTGTATGCCGTCGTAGAACACTCCCACGTGGTTGGTGCCCATGCTTCGTATGTTGACGGTCTTGATGCCGCCCACTCCGCCGTAGTCTTTCAGCTGCACGCCGGCAAAGAACCTGAGCGCGTCGGCCACACTCAGGCTGTTGAGCCGCTGCAGTTCTTCGCCCTTAAGCTGCTGCGACGGAATGACACTGCGCTGGCTGTTGCCCAGCACTACCACTTCGTTAAGTCTCTGCACACTGTCGAGACGGCTCACATGCTTTTGCGCATAGCCCGTAAAGACAGCCATGCACAAGAACATAATGGCTAATCTTTGTTTCATAAAAAATTAAGAATGCTCTCCTGAAGCCTAATCCACGAGGCTGCGGAAGGTTATTAAAACAGCAAGGCAGGTCTTCTGACTTACCGCCCGGATGCGAACGCCTTCCCGAAAAAATGTCAGTGGCTTCATTGTTCGCACCCCGATATAAGGGCGGATTACAGCAGCGGGTCTGTCCGGGATTCTCACCCGGTTCCCTTTTAATCGCCATACGGCGAACCGTTGCGTGGGCAAAGTTAAGTGTTTTTATATTAACGGCACCATGTTTTTACATAAATGTTTTAAATTTAACATATCGGCAGGTAAACAGCGAGTTGACAGACATGACGGCACAGTACATCGGCACAAGGCACAAGAACCACTGCCGGAACATGGACCAAGACACAGGGACAGAAAGGCGAAAAGCAACAGAACGAAAGGTCTGCTGACGCCAAAGAAAAGACATGGCGAAAGCAGCATGAATGTAAAAGGCCACCTTTTGCGACGTAAAAGGCATCCTTTTAGGCTGCAAAAGATGGTCTTTCAGGAGCTAAAAGACCACCTTTTGCAACGCGCTGAATATCAACACATTACAAAGGCGCATAAAAGACGGTCTGTCTTACCGCAAAACCACCACGCACACTAACCTTAGACGGATAGCCCGGACAGTGTTTATCTGTGATGCATTCCTCCCCCGGAAACATCTATGCGACAAAGACAGCCATAGGCGTGTGTAACGGCGAACGAAAACAACAAAGTTTTTTGATTTGGATTTGCCTTAAAATCCTTATCTTTGCATGACAACAAACATGAAATAAGCTATTTATGCATAAAAAGGCAATATATATAATGATGCTGGTTGCGGTGCTGCTTGCGTCATGCAGTTCACCCGGAAGAAAGGCGCTGGAGCTAAGCGACAATATGCTGAAGACAGCACCGGAGAGGGCATTGGCCATACTGGACTCTATAGAAAATGCAGGAGGACTGAACAGAGAAGAGCAGCTGCATCTGGTATGGAACCGGGCTATGGCCCATCAGATAATGGGGATGTCTCTGGCTGAGGACGAACAGCTGCCGGAGGCCATCATGCACTATCGTGAAGAGGCCGACAAGCAAACAGACAGCTATCTTCTGGAGGCATCATACCTGAACTGGAAAGGCAAGAGGGCTGACGCCATAAACGTCCTAAACAAAGGGATTGGCAAGATTAAGGATTCAACAAAACGGGTTAAGCTGATGGCCGAACAGGCAAGGCTGCTTGAGCTTCAGCGGGAATACAGCAAGGCTGCCGAGGTGATGAAAAGGGCGCTGGAACTTAATCCGACGGAACGTGACAAAGCAATATTGAACTATAAGATAGGACTGAACCTTTCGTTAGCGGGAGACCCTCAGTCGGAACACTTTTACAGCCAAAGCGTAAGGATGGCCACTGAGAACGGCGACACGGCCATGGCGTGTGAGTTTCTGCGCAACTATGCCGACTATCTGGCAAACAACGGAAAGTATCGCCAATCTAACAACGTTTACCGCGAGATAAGCCGAATGATGCCGCAGATGGCAGGTCTGTCGGCCATTCAGATGGCCATGGCCGGAAACTATATCAATCTGCACATGCCCGACTCTGCGCGCATCTGCAACGAAAAGGCCATAGAGAGCGAAGCGAGACTTGAGGCAAAAGGCTTTGACGACATTTCGCGCAGGATGGTGATAGAACTGGAGCGCTGCCTGTTAGACTACGGGGACGGAAAGCCCGTATCTTATGTTGGCTTATCCCGGTATTGCGACTCGATAACTGCCGACATGCATGCCAAGGAGAGCACCCTGGCAAGACGGCAGGAAGCGAAAGAGCGCCTGCAGTGGGCAAACCACGAACTGAGACTTGACAGACAGCGTATGGGATGGATGCTGGCGGCAGCCGTGCTGTTGCTTCTGCTCGGCGTGGCTGGCGGATGGATATATTACAGAAACCGACTAAGCCGGCTGGCAGAAGCCGAAAACAGCATAGACACGCTGAAAAGGATGCTGAAAGAGACGCAGACTCAGGCGGAAGAAACACCTGAAGAAAAGCAGCAGAAGAGTGAAGACGACGCCTTCTTCAAGAAAATACTTTTGCAGCAACTTGGAATAATACGCATGGTGGCAAGCACCCCGACCAACCATAACCAGGCTCTTCTGAAACGCATAGCCGGCATCAGTGAGGGCAAGATTCAGACAGACAGCCTGCTTGTGTGGCCAGATCTTTATCTTGTAATTGACCGTCTTTATGACAACTTCCACAACAGGCTTACGGAACGATACGGCAATGTGCTTACGGAAAAGGAGATACAGATTGCCTGCCTGTTGTGTGCCGGCTTCTCAACAAAAGAGATAGGCGTAGTAACACAGCAGTCGGATGCCACGATTTATGTCCGCAAGACTTCCATCAGGAAGAAGACCGGGGCTGCCGAAGGACAGGACATCGTGTCCTACATCAACGGCATTAAGGCCGATTAAGACGCGGCAGGGCGACATTTAGATTTACAAAAAGCGTAACCACTGATATTCAGCAGGTTACGCTTTTCTTATTAAGACTTTTTATTTGCCTGTTTAGTCGTTGTAAGGTTCTTCTTCGCCGTAACTTTGCATCGTCAGAAGTCTAAATCCATAAAGGGCGCATGGGGCATATTATCATGACGCCCGGCCTCTGACGGCAAACCATAATATCAACAAAACGGAGAAGAACCATAATGAGAAAAAGCAGATTTGTAAAAACAACAGGCAGCCTGGTGGTCATCATGCTTATTGTGCTTGCATCCGCCGGACAACTGCATCTGCCCGGACACGGCAACAGGACCAACAGAAGTTTTGAAGAGGCGGTAGTAAGCCATGTGCAGGCCACACTTGCCAAGGGAGAGAAGGTAGAACTCGGCAGCAGATTCTTATGTAAAGACTATAAGGAAAACGGCGAGCTGCGTTTCGCCTGCAACGTAACTTACTGTGTGGTTTCAGTAAATGGCGTAAAAGAAATGCATACAGCCCATGTGGTATGCAATGAAGATAAAGACAGAATAATTGAATGGAAGGAGATTGAGAAGCAATGAACATAAGGAAACGTTTCACATTGATTGTGGCAGCAGGCCTTGCCTTATCCTCTTTATCCGGCAAGGACATAAAAGGCCGTGTTACCGATACAGACGGGGTGCCTATGGAATTTGTAAATGTGGTACTTCTTCATGATTCTGTATTTGTCGACGGAGTTATTACCGACGGCAACGGCTGTTTCTGTCTGTCATACGACGCAGCGCAGGGATTAAGGCTAAGGCTGTCATACGTGGGTTTCGACTCAAGATATGTCGACATCACTCCTGACGGCGAACTGGGCGACATCAGGATGACGGCCTCAGCCAACACCATGCTGGAGAATGTGGTGATAAAAGGCAACGCCTCTAAAACTTATCTGAAGGGAAACGCTCTGGTAACGAATGTGGAGAACAGCATCCTGGCCAAGGCAGGAACGGCAAAAGATGTGCTCAGACAGATTCCAATGGTTGTTGAAACCAACGGTAATCTGGAAATATTTGGCAAGGGGACACCTGCCGTTTATATCAACGGACGTAAGATCAACGACTTGCAGGAATTATCAACACTATTGTCCGGCAATATCCGGAATGTGGAGGTGATAAGCAATCCAGGCTCATCTTATGCGGCAGATGCAAAGGCCGTAATACGCATCCGCACGAAAAAGCCACAGGGCGACGGATGGAGCGGCACGTTCAGATCGGAAGACGGATTCAGACATTACTTTCAAAGTGGCAACATGATGAACCTTAAATACCGTGCAGGAGATTTTGAAGTGTTCTCCACCTTGACATACGATACGGGCAGAAGCAGGGAAAAGAAGTTTACAGACATGGCTACTGTTACAAAATCGGAATGGAACCAGCAGCTCTCCACGGCCAACACCAGGCATTATAACGGCTTTTCAGGCAAATTGGGCTTTTCATGGACAATCAGCAGCGGCCATTACATAGGAGCCTTTTATCAGAACGAATATGCAAAGAATGAAATAAGGTCGTTTCTTGAAAGCGATGTGTCTGAAAACGGAACGTTTTACGACAGTTGGAGCACTGATGCCGACGACATGTCGGAGAACACTCCAAGGCATGCTGCGAACATTTATTACAACGGGCAGATAAACAAACTAAGCATCGACTTCAATGCCGATTATATCTGGAACAGAGGAACGCAGCAGACCACTAATGAAGAGACAAGCCTGATGCAGGAAGACCGCTACATAACGACATACAGCAAACGCAAGACCAGCATGGCTGCCGAGAAACTGGCATTAAGCTATCCTGTAGGGAAAGGTGTCTTGACATTGGGCGAGGAATATACAAGATCCAGCACTGAGAACCGCTTCAATACTGAATATGCCAACCTCAACAGCAGTCATTCAACGATAAAGGAAAGTAATATAGCCTGCTTTGTTGAGATAATGCAGCAGTTAGGCCGGATAAGCATCGGTGCGGGACTGAGGTATGAACATGTAAACTATGACTATTTTGAGCATTCTCGGTCTGAAAACAACCTCAGCCGGACCTATAACAACATCTTCCCTTCATTCAATGTCAACACAAGACTGGGCGACCTGCAGATGTCGCTATCATATGGCAACAGGGTGGAAAGGCCGGGCTATTCGGCGCTGAATGCCAATGTTTCATATCTTAACAGAATGACGTACGAGTCGGGCAATCCGCGCCTACAGCCAACAAGACTGCACAACCTGGAGTACAGAATGGTATGGAGGAACTATTTTGCACAGGTGGCCTATACCTATTTTGACAATCCCATTGTAAATACCACCAGGCCATACAGCAACGACGGAGAGATAACCATCCTTACTTATGAGAACTTCAGCAGAAGACACTTCGTGCAGGCATTTATGGGCGGACAGTTCAGGCTTGGGATATGGCAGCCGCGTGTAAATGTGGGAATGTTTACGCAGTGGTTTGACATTGTGGTCAACGGCAACAGCAAAAGCATGAACAAGCCCATAGGCATTGTGCAATGGCAAAATGCGATACATCTGCCAATGGACATCTGGCTGAACATCGACTGCCAGTTTACAACTGCGGGAAATGACAGAAATATCTATGCGGCCCATTCTTCATACATAAATGCAAAGCTATACAAGGATTTCTGCAAGAACAGACTTAGCATGACACTTGAGGCACGCGACATATTCAACGGCTCACGCCAGAATCTTACTCTATACAACAATGCCGTAACGCTTAACCAGAAGAATTTCAGTGACATGCGGTGCCTGATGTTCACACTGCAGTACAACTTCAACGTAACACGTGACAGATACAGAGGCACGGGCGCCGGCAACATGGAGAAAAAACGCTTATAAATATAAGGCAGAAGCCTTGTGTTTTTAAGGGTAAATCGTGACGGATGACACAGGATAAGATTGCTGCAACGGCGAAACAGACGGGAAAGATTCAGGGCGGCACGCTGCAAAAAACATTGCAGCATGCCGCCCTGAACGGTATGTTATTAAGAACTGAACAAAAGACCGTAAGCCGCAGATGAGGCAAGCCTGCGGATTTATCCCAGCGTGATGTTCTCTACGTCAACCCGCTCATGCAGGAAGAGCTGGGCCGACTCGCGGAACTTGTCGGTGTTCTCCGTGGTGAGATAATGGCACAAGCCGTTCTTTGTACACTTTGCCTCAATGTCGGGATGGCGCACAAAGTAGTCTTTTAGGCTGTTGGACACATACTCGCCCTGCGGAACAATCTTGACACCGCGCGGCGTATACTTCAGAATCTTGTTGAGCAGCAACGGATAGTGAGTGCAGCCGAGGATGATTGAGTCGATCTGCGGGTCGCGTATCATGAGGTTCTCAATGCGCTTCTTTACAAAATAGTCAGCACCCGGACCGTCGTACTCGTTGTTCTCCACAAGCGGAACCCACATTGGGCAAGGCTCGCCCGTAACGGTGATGTCGGGGAATAACTTGTTTATCTCGAGCACATAGCTCTCGCTCTTTATTGTTCCCTCGGTGGCAACGATGCCCACGTGGCGGCTCTGAGTGATGCTGCCTATACACTCGGCCGTGGGACGTATGATGCCCAGCACACGGCGGTTAGGGTCGAGAGAGGGCAGGTCGTTCTGCTGAATGGAACGCAGGGCCTTGGCCGAAGCCGTGTTGCAGGCCAGGATTACAAGATGACAGCCCATGCTGAAAAGCTTCATGACAGCCTGCCGCGTAAACTGGTAAACCACGTCGAACGAGCGAGCTCCGTAAGGCGCACGTGCGTTGTCGCCAAGATAAAGATAATCATAGTGTGGCAGAATGTTGCGCATCTGATGCAGGATGGTAAGTCCGCCGTAACCCGAATCGAACACTCCTATAGGGCCTGGTTTTTCTGAAAGCTGCATAAGCACTGATATTTTATACGTTGAAGGCTGCCTGCAAATGCGCTGCTGACAAATTAAGCCGGTGGCACACGGGCATACAGCCGTGGAAATAAGGCCGGACCTGCCACACAAGGCGCACGGCTCCGGCCTGAAAAAGACATCAGCCACGCACGTCTGAGGCCATAAGGCAGAACCTCAAAGACATGCCGGCATGACAAATAACTGTACGGCATGAACGGCCTGGGCCGGCATGCTGCTATTTCTCCAAGTATGTAAACATGTTGCGCACCAGCGAGCTTATATCCTCACCGCTCGTAGTGTCGATATACGGCACGGCGTCGTTGTCGGTGTTGAGGATAAAGGCATATCCGCGCTCGCGTCCAACCTGACGCAATATTTCGTTAAGACGCTTCTTCAGAGGCGCATACATGTCGGCCTCGGCCTGCTCGAGCAGGCGGGCAGCTTCTTTCTTGAAAGACACGCTGTTGTTGAGAAGCTCCTGCAACTCATATTGTCTTTTCTTCAGAATTGAAGGCGCAAAGTCTTTCTGACCCTCAAGAAACGCCTCATATTTCTGGTTGAACTCTTCTTCAGAGCGCTTTGTCTCGTTGGCATACTGACGCTTAAGCTCAGCCAGACTCTTCTGCATGTCGGCATAGCCGGGCATTGCCTTGATAGCCTCGCTATAGCTTAAATAACCAAACTTAACCTGTGCGTCGGCCATGGCAGCCGGCAGGAGCAACAACAAAAAAAGAATAAGTTTCTTCATAGAGGCATAGTTAAAAAGTCAAAAGCGCCGCCTCCCAGATGGAAAGCAGCGCTCGTTATAGTGTTTAATTATTTCAGTTTATTCATTTCAGCTTTCACATCTGCCGTAACATCCTTGCTCAGAGTGTCGCTGATGTAAGGTATGCCGCCCGATACGTCCATGATGTAAACATATCCGCCGTTCTTGCCTACATTCTTTATGGCAGTCATTATCTTGGTCATGATAGGCTGCATCTTCTCCTGCTGAGCTTTCTGCAGAGCCTGCTGGTTGTCCTGCAGAGCCTGCTGATATTTCTGGAACAGCTGCTGCAGTGAAGCCTCTGTCTCCTGACGCTTTGTCTCGTTCATTGTGCTCTTTGTACGGTCATACTCGTCAGACTTTTTCTGAATTTCGTCCTGCATGGCCTTCATATCATTCTCATACTGCTTTGACTGAGCTTCAAGCTCGCCGCGGGCCTTGATGAATTCGGGAAGGCTCTGCATGATAGCCTGTGCGTCAACATGTCCGAACTTAGCGTTCTGGGCAAACAATGTCAGAGGTGCGCACAGCAACAACATTAAAACTAGTTTTTTCATTTCTTAATTGCAATTTTTATATTTAAATGTTTATTATTTGTCTGCAAAGATAATGCAAGCAGCGAGAACTACAAAATAAAAGAGTGTGAAATGCGCTTTTATTTTAATTTCAGGCGCCGGCCATATCTTGTTCAAACACAAGACATTAGTTAGAATAGCCCAACTTAGACAGCACTTCGTTGCTTATGTCTATCTTTGGCGAGCCGAAAATGATGCTTGTGTCTGACGCACGGTCGAGTATGAGCGAATATCCGCGCAGGTCGGCAATGTCCTTCACCGCGTTGTAGATTTCCTCCTGAATCGGAGTCATCAGACTGGTGCGCTTCTTGAAGAGCTCGCCCTCCGGTCCGAAATACTTGCGCTTAAGCTCGCTGGCCTCCTTCTCCTTGTTCATTATGGCCTCCTGGCGCTCCTTCTTCTGCTCCTGAGAGAGGAACACCACCTCGTTCTGATAGTTCTTGTACATGGTCTGAGCCTCTGTGTTGAGGGCGTCCACCTCTGCCTGCCACTTCTTGGCCACCTGGGTGAGCTGCTCGTTGGCACGCTCATAGGCAGGGATGTTCTTCAGGATATACTCCATGTCGACAAGAGCAAACTTCTGCGCACTGGCCGTAAATGCAACGGCCAGCATGGCAAACATCATCAATATCTTCTTCATACTTTCTTCTCCTTATTATAAATTAAACTGACAAAACCGACGTGACAGATACGCCTATATGTCCTGACGGCCAATTTATTAACTCTCTTTATCTTGACATTCGGCATCTAAGCCATTAGAACTCCTGTCCGAGGATGAAGTGGAACTGTGAGCCGCCGCGTGTGCCGAACACCTTGTCGAATCCGTAAGCCCAGTCGATACCCATAAGACCTACCATCGGCAAGAAGATGCGGACACCGATACCGGCTGAACGCTTCATGTCGAACGGGTTAAAGTCCTTGGTGTCGTTCCATGCGTTACCTGCCTCAAGGAATCCAAGACCATAGATTGTGGTGTTGCCGAGCAGGAACGGATAACGAAGCTCAAGAGTGAAGCGGTCGTAGGCATAGCCCTCATATCCGTAAGGAGTGAGGCTACCGTTGTCGTATCCGCGCAAACCGATAGTTTCTTCGGCATAGCCTGTTGAGTAGCCGCTCATACCGTCACCACCCATATAGTAGGTTTCGAAAGGCGATTTCTTATACTTGTTGTAAGAACCGAGCAGACCGAACTCTACGCGGGTCATGAGCACGAAACACTTCTGTCCGTTGGTAAGTGCGGTATATGTCTTGGCACGGAACTTCCACTTGTGATACTCAACCCAGCGGTATTTCTCCTGCTGCTCGGCTGTGTATGTCGGCGACTCCGGATTGACGGCAAGGTTCTTGTAGTCCTTATGATCGAACGCTGACCAAGGCGGAGTGATTGTGAGCGATGCCATGAACTCTGAACCGCGGCGCGGGAAGAGTTGGTTGTCGGTAGATACACGCGATAGGGTGATGCCCAGGTTAAGGTTGTTACAGTTACCGTTGGTAACGATAAAGTACTGCCAGTTCTTCAGCATATAGCGCTGATAGGCCAGCTCGACAGACAACTGGAAGTAGTCGTCAGGCCAGCGCAGACGCTTACCCCATCCCACTGACACACCGAGCAGCTTGACATACTTGTCGGGATCGTAGAAGTTTTCATAATAATTATTGTAACTGTTTCCGTAACCGTAAAGGTAGTTATAATAATTATTCATGTAGGCGCTGTTGTAATAGTTGCTCGACACGTCGGTCTGCTTAGAGAAGTAAGCTCCGACGGTGAACTGTATAGGACGCTTTCCGCCGAACCAGTTGGTTGAGTAAGATGCGTTGTACGACTGATAATACGTACCGTTGGTCTGCGCTCCGATAGAAAGCACCTCACCGTCGCCGACGGGCAATATGCCGCGGTGCTCCTTATTCTTGTTGAAGAGGTTGGCCATTGAGAAGTTGTTGAGCTTCAAGCCGATACGTCCGATGACACCGGTCTGTCCCCAACCGAGCGAGAACTCAACCTGGTCGTTAGACTTCTGAACAAGATCCCAGTTGATGTCAACGGTTCCGTCTTCATAGTTAGGTCTTACATCCGGATTGATCTGCTCAGGGTCGAAGTGTCCCATAGACGCCATTTCACGTGCCGAACGCATCAAGGCCTCCTTCGAGAAGAGGTCGCCCGGCTTTGTTCTCAGCTCACGGCGCACAACGTTTTCATACACACGGGTGTTACCGTTGATGCGCACACGGCTGATGTGGGCCTGGTTGCCCTCCATGATACGCATCTCAAGGTCGATAGAGTCGCCCACGATGTTCACCTCGGTAGGCTGCAGATTGTAGAACAGATAACCGTTGTTCCAGTACTCATTGCCCACAGCGTCGTCGTCTTCAGAGAGTCGCTTGTGCATGAATTTCTGGTTATACACATCACCCTTCTTCATGCCGAGCAGACGGCTCAGATAGTCGGTTGAGAACACGGTGTTGCCCACCCATGTTATGTTTCTTATATAATATTTCTTTCCTTCGTCCACCTTCAGATAAATGCTGACATGCTTGTCGTCAACGTTCCATACGCTGTCTTCAACGATGGTGGCGTCGCGATAGCCAAGTTCGTTATACTTGTCTATAAGGTTCTGCTTATCAGTCTTGTATCGTTCGGGGGTATATTTCTTCGATTTAAGGAATGTCGACAGCTTGCCGGCCTCGTGTGTCTTGGTGAAGGCACCCTTTGTGAACAGTCCGCCCTTAATCTTAGAGTCGCTCAGGTTCTTGTTGCCCTCAATGATAATCTGGCGCACCTTCATCTTCTCCTTCTTGTCAATCTCGACGTCAAGTATCACCTGATTCTTAGCCGTTACGTCGTCGCGCTGGCGTATGTTTATCTCAGCATTCTTATAACCCTTGTCGTCGAAATAGTTTTTGGCCAGCAGCTCAGCACGGTCTATCATGTTAGGCGTAATCTGGTTGCCCTTAAGAAGTCCGAGCTTTGTCTCAAGGTCCTCGCGTTCCGACTTCTTCACACCTATATAATTAATGGTTGACACACGCGGGCGCAGAGCCAGATAGAAGTGCAGATAGATTTTGTCGCCTACGATAGAGTCGGCCGCAATCTGCACGTTTGAAAACAGTCCGTGCTTCCAATAGCGCTTCACTGCCTCTGTAATCTCCTGACCCGGAAGCTCTATTTTCTGGCCGACGGTAAGGCCCGAAATACCCGTAAGCATATAATCTTCGTAACCTTCCACGCCTGACACAGCGATTCCGCCGATAACACCGGAACGCGGAGTGCCCGCATAAGAGATTTCAGGATTAACAATCTTTTCCTGCGCTACAGCCCCAATGCTGAAAAGCAATGCAGCGAGCAGTGTCAAGCATCCTATTATTCTGTTCATCTTATATGTCTGTTGTCTTGAATATTAATTATCGTTTTCAACTTGTTCCTCGGTCTTGCCGAAGCGTCTCTGGCGCTTCTGATAGCTTGCAATGGCCTCATGCAGGCTCTGCTCGTCGAAGTCGGGCCAGTAAGTGTCGCAGAAATAAAGCTCCGAATAGGCTATCTGCCAGAGCAGATAGTTGGATATGCGCACCTCTCCGCCCGTGCGTATCAGCAGGTCGGGGTCGGGCATGAAGCGTGTTTGCATGTGGTCTGCCACGACATTCTCGTCGATTGCGTCGATTGCGAGACGTCCGTCCTTAACCTCGGCGGCTATGTTCTTTACGGCGTTGGTTATCTCCCACTTTGAAGAGTAGCTGAGAGCCACCACCATCGTCATGGCACTGTTGTCCTTGGTGTGCTCCATTGTCTCGTCCAGCTTCTCCCTGACCTGTAGCGGAAGTCTGTCGACATCACCGATAACGCGGAAGCGCACATTGTTCTTCATGAATATCTCGTCCTCAAGAGCCGTGAGCACAAGGCCCATAAGTGCGGCCACCTCATCGGCGGGGCGGTTCCAGTTTTCGGTTGAGAAGGTGTAAAGCGTCAGATACTTCACGCCGAGCTTCACACACTCTGACGTGATTTTCCTAACCGACTCAACACCGGCCTGATGGCCGTAGCTGCGCTTCTTGCCGCGCTCAGTTGCCCATCTGCCGTTGCCGTCCATGATAATGGCAATGTGCTGCGGTATGCGGTTCATGTCAATCTTAGTCTCAGTCATCTTTATTACATGTTATACATTTAGGCATGAAGCTGTAGGTTAATGTCAGCTTCAGAGCCGAATAGCAGTCAGTATTTTTGAAAAGTCCCGAACTCTTGATGCAGTAAGGGTCTGCCACGCCGTCGAGCTTGTCGCTGAGCGAGAAGTGGACAGCCCACTCAAGGCCAAGGTTCAGCCGCGACCCTATTTTATATTTCACGCCCAGGCCGAGCGGAAGGTTTGCCGTAAACACGTTGTCGGCGTCTGCCTTTACGTATGTTGCACCAAGTCCGAGGAATATGAACGGAGTGAGGCGCTTGGCTCCTCTGTACTCACGGCCCGTGCCATAAGGCCAGAAGTTGTATTCATAAGTTATTCCGAGGTCGATGAGCGTGTTGCTGAATTCAACCGGATTGTCGGAATACTCGGGATACCATGTCTCAAGCCCGGCCGAGCTGCCCTTCAGCTTTCCATATGAGAGGTCGAGCTTAAGGCCCATGTACGGATTGATTACACGTCTGAGAATGAGCGACGCCATGGGCTGCATGTTCTTGGTCACGTTGCCGTTGAAGTCGCCCTCGTATGCCACCATGCCTGCGCCCACACCAATCTCCATCTTATATTCGTTGTCGTCTTGTGCCATTGCACAAAGCGACAGCGCCGAGACAATGATGCAAAGCAGGATTTTTCTCATTTACGGGTGGTGAACTGTTATTATACGGTTATTTTGTTATTTTGTGAACGAGGTCTGGTTGTCGGCCCATCCCAGCTTGTTGAGTCTTCCGCGCCACACCTGTCCGTTGCCGCCGCATATTATCCAAAGGCAGTTTTCGTCGTCAACCGTTATGGCAAACGTGTTGCTCGTTCCGTTGGTGAAGCCCTCGGGCATAACATAGCTGTCGTCAGTATGCCATGTCAGTCCGTTGTCCTGGCTTACATATATCTTTCCGAATGCTTTTTCCTTGCATGTGCCGAGCGCTGTTCCGCCTATGGCTATGAGCACGTCGCCGTAGCGTGTCATCTTGAGGTCAGACAGGCGCGGCAGCTGATAGTTGTTCTCTTCGTTACATTCTATCCATGAGTGCTGCTCCGAACCTGGGGCATACTCCTCTATCTTGCTCCACACGAAAGCCACAGAGTCTGCCGTAAAGGCGTCGTCGGCAGGATTGCCGGCTATTATTATGCGCTCTGAGCTTTTGTCTGTGTTAAGCGCGAAGGTGGCAAGTCCGGCATTGTGCACGGGCAGCTTTGCCTCGTCGCCTACTATGTTGTCGGCTGTCCATGTGGCACCGTTGTCGGCAGAGCTTACGGGTCTGCCTGCCGCATCCATGGCATACATCTTGCTTGTGCCTGCGCCAAGGAGCTGTCTGATATCAGCGGCTGCCACTGCTGTCCAAGCCGTTCCGTCGGCAGATGTCATCACGGTGCCGTTACTGAGCGTATACAGCATGTTATCCTTCACGATAACGCTCTTGTAAGCGTCGGCGTCGAGCTGAGTTGCCGCAGTCAGGGCGGTCCATGTGCCTGCCGCATCAGCTGTCAGAGCAGTAGTTGCCGTTCCGTTGCTTCCGAACAGCATCACCTTGCCGTTGAGCGTAACGGCCTTCATGCCGCTCATGGCCGTAAAGCGCGGCTCAACGGGCAGAGCATTCCAGCGGAATGAGTCGGGATCTTCCTTATGGACGTTCACGCTGACCTTGTAGGCACGATAGTATGCTCCGCCTACCGAATATACTCTGAACTCGCGTGGCTGTGTGAAGTCTACAGAGTCAGAGCTGCTGTAATACGACAGGGTGTCGCTGTCTACATTCTTTATCACCACGATGCCCGAGTTCTTGCTTCCTACGTTGCATATCACGTGCGCAGCATCAGTGCCTGCGGGCAGAGAGTCGGGGTTGTAAATCTCGCGTTTAAGCTGGTCGATGTAGAATTTGTAGTTGCTGCCGGTAATCTCTACCTTGTAGACGCTGTCCTCTCCTTCGGATGACAGAGTGTGAAGATACTGATTGACCGTACCTAAAGAAAATGACGTTATGGCGGTGTCGTCATAATATACAAAATTGTTGTCGTTGTCGTCACTAAGGCATGAAGCCAGTAAAAATGTCCCGGAGAACAGTATTGCCAAACACTGGATAATACGTTTCATTCGCTGAATATTTTCTATTTTTAGCTGCAAATTTAATCAGAATTCCTTAAATAAAGCCTGATTTTAAATACTTTATTGTCTAAATTATTAATAAATTGGACTTTTTATATACATATATAAGTTTTTTTAAAGTTTTTATAAAAAAGAGGCCGGTATGAATCACTCACGCCGACCTCACAAAACCTTAACTGATGTTGGTGTTAATCAAATTAATGATGTACATTTTGGTCATCAACAAAATTTAAGACCAACATCACTTAATTAAAAATCTAATAACATAATCTTTACCTTAAATCTATCAAACTACTAACCTATGAAAACGTATTCTCACGAACACGAAGCAAAGATAGCGCATTGTGTGCGAACACACAAGCGTTTTCCTTTGTTTTTTGCATCAAAAAGCTGTTTTTTTGACTTAAATCAAAACACTTGTTTTTCGTCAACGCAAACAGGCTGCCGCACGACGGACGACTGCCTAAAACGGCCCTAACGGCCACGTAACATGCCCCCTCACGCCGCAGCATACACGGACGGAAACCGGCGACGGCAGCCTGCACTGGAGCTAAAAGCCGGCGGCAGGACATGGCAAAAGCCGCGCCCGGCCACACACGCACATGCATGCAGGCCGGGCGCACATACCGCCCTGAAAGGGACAAAACGACTATCACGCAGCGGCATCAGCGGCGCGTGAACACCATGCCGTCTACGACAAAGCTCTCCTTAACTCCGCCTGATGCACCGACAGACACGGGCGACTTGACCGTAATCTGGCGTGTTGACGGGTTATAAACGAGCACGGCACGGTAAGTGTTGCCGTCGCGTCCGCCTACATACTCAATCACAGCCTTGTTGCCCTCTATCTTGCGGGCCCTTATCAGGCTGTTGTCCACCTTCATTCCGTTGCCGTATGCAACATAAATAGTTCCGTAGCACATCTCGCTTCCGCCTTCGGCGTTTTCCTCATACATGCTCTTGTAGTAGAGGTTTATGCGCAGCGTGCCGTCGCCCTTTGCCAGTTTCCATTCACCGTTGAACGGCGACGCCCTGTGCAGGACATACGAATTCTGCGGCAGTTTCTTCAGTTCATCGTCCACATACGAGAAGCCGTCGCTGCTGGTCATCTTCAAACTGCCGTCTGCCATATACTCGAAGCTGAGCTTGGAGTCTTTCTCGGCAAAGTAGGCTGTGGCCGTGGCCCTGTTGCCGCTCATCTTAAGGTTTTCAATCGTATACGCCATCGATGTGTCATCGGGCTTGATTCTTATTATGCCGGCACACGGGTCGCCGTCCATCGAGTTAGGGTCAGATATGCTCTTTCCGTAGAAGTCGATGTCGACATACAGTCCGTCGGCATACCAGGCACCCTTGAACGGACGGGCAGTCTGAGCCTGAGCCGCAGTTACAGACGAGAACAACAACACACTGATAATAGCTTTTAGCAGCATTGCAGGTTTCATAATTTTAAGATAAGATGGTTAGGTTAAACATTTAAGAAACTCATCTCCGCGGGGCGTACAAGGGCGGAAGACGCACCATGACACGCACGGGATATTTTTTTACAAATATACTGAATTTATTTTTCTTTCATGCCGGCAGGATAAAAAATAAAAGCGCAACCGCATAATTTATATACGGCAGAGGGGATATGGCATGGACAAAAACAGACTGCGAGCAATGTCAAGCCGATGGGGAGCATGACTGAAGATACAAACCGCCGGAAACGCAAACTGATTACAGCCCCGCATCATCAGCAAGGAATGTCACACAGCCAGACAGCCACAACCTGACACGGCACACAGACATCACGCAGCACAGGAGCGCAGCCCCACCTACAGGTGCCGGCCCACATCAGTCATGCCTGCAGGACTACGCGCCCTCCATCTCCTTGCAAATCTTATCAATATACTGCACGAACGTATCAGAAAAGACATAGGTGCCAGCCTTGGCGGCTGCCTCGTTATAGCGGCGCACAAAAGCAGGTATGTCGCAGAAGCAGTCGACTGCTGCCTGCAGCCCAAGCTGGTCGCGGATAAGGAACACCATATAGTCGCCCGTTGTATGCCCGCCGAAATGGGCACACTCGGCGGCAGCCTCAAAGTCCTTTGCCGAAACTTTGCCCGAAACGTAGCCGCACGTAAGGCTGTCGAGCCGGCTAAGCACTGCTGGACTGGCAGCATAGTCGTCGTTATACATCTTGACTATCTCCGGGCCATAAAGTCCGAGTTTAGTCACAGGCATATCGGGCTTGCTGATAAGGTCGGCCGTACCCTCCATCTGATTATACACAAGCGCTGTCAGTGCCGGGTCGTCAGAGTCTTTCGGATAACGCTTGTCCCATATCATGTCCATGTAGTGGTGATGCAGCTCGTGGGCAGCAGTGTTGACAAATCCCTGGACGCCGTCTTCAGACACCTGGTTGATGTCGAAGAACACGGCGCCGCCCATAGCCCGCGACTCTGGGTCAAAGGCAAGATAGTAAAGCGGTATGTCAGGAAGCTTAAGCGACCGGGCACCGGCGGGCAAAAACTGCCTGGCACGGCTATAAGCCTGATCCATCAGCCTGTCGAAATCCGAATTATGCAGGAAGTGCTCTATAGAGTCGAGCCGCTGGCGTATCTGATAGAAATTCACCGTAAAATAGTTTTCAAACGGAGCGTCGGCAGCCATCGGACTCATGGCAATGCTGTCGACCTCATCCCTATGGGCAGGGTCGAACACCAGAATGAAAGCCTTGCGTATGTTGTCCTGCCACTCTTTCCAGTCGGTGCGTATACTGAAAAAGGCATGATAGCCCTGTGTTGAAAACAGCGACTGCCAGTCGGCCTCGGCGGGCATCTTGCCCTGCTCTGCAGCACGGGCCATGTCGATGAAGCGTATGGCAGACTCAACAGAATAGCGTTTGGGTGCCTGAGCCCTCACCGCAACGGCAAGAAGTGTAAGAAGAATCAGAATAATAGCGTATCGTTTCATAGTTTAAAGAATACTTTAGTTTGTTTCTGTTATAAGATTTCGTCTCGGACAAATTTACATAAATATTTACATTATAATGTAGGGACAATCTGACAGGACAAACATTTTAAGATATATTAAGAGAGTGAATATAAGGCGCTTTGCAAAAGACGGCAAACGGCACGCCGAAACATGGCCTTTTGCAGGCTGAAAGGGCACCTTTTGAAACGTAAAAGGTATGCTTTTGCAAAGCCGTAAAATGCAATATGTTTTCAAGAAAGGCTCATCACTCACGACAATACGACATAACCTACTGACCATCAACAATATAAGCCGCAGCAAACCATGTCTGCAATTCATCACGCCGGGATGCCATGCGGCAGACGTGATGAGTCAAGACATCAACTCATCACAACGAAAACGTCTGACACACAGCGCATAACATGCCGCCGTGATGAGTGACGAGTAAATACGAAAAACTTTTCTGTTTCATATAACTCCAAATCGTCATCATATCGTATATGGCTTTATCCGTTTTGTTCATTCATGCCTTCAAGCCGTCTTTTGTCTCTATTGAAGCATTTTCATCTGTCTTTCCATGACATAACCTGCCATAACCGCGAAAGACGAAAACTACGACTCGCTCAATATTAAGCAAAAATACAGACAGAACAATAACGGCAGACTTGGGATTATCCATCTGCCCCACCCAGCCGACAGGCATCAGGGGCTGTCAGGCAGACTCACCGCACGCTGCACGGCAGGACGCCACGGACCATACGGCAGGGCACAAAAAGAAAGTAGGCATGCCATAAGGCACGCCTACTTAAAAGGATATCTAAATCTATTTTATTCAGAATTAGAGTTTCGGACCTGCAGCTACGAGAGCCTTACCAGCCTCATTTCCTTCGTACTTAACGAAGTTCTTGATGAAGCGGCCAGCGAGGTCTTTAGCCTTAGCTTCCCACTCAGCAGCGTCAGCGTATGTGTCGCGCGGATCGAGGATCTTAGGATCAACTCCAGGAAGTTCTGTCGGAACCTCGAAGTCGAACATAGGTATCTTCTTTGTAGGAGCGTTGTTGATAGAACCGTCGAGGATAGCGTCGATGATACCACGTGTGTCGCGGATTGAGATACGCTTGCCAGTTCCGTTCCAACCTGTGTTAACCAGGTAAGCCTTAGCACCGCTCTTCTCCATCTTCTTAACCAGCTCCTCAGCATACTTTGTAGGATGCAGCTCGAGGAATGCCTGACCGAAGCAAGCAGAGAATGTAGGAGTAGGCTCTGTGATACCACGCTCTGTACCAGCCAACTTAGCTGTGAAGCCTGAGAGGAAGTAGTACTTAGTCTGCTCCGGAGTCAGGATAGATACAGGAGGCAGTACGCCGAATGCGTCAGCTGACAGGAAGATTACCTGCTTAGCAGCCGGTGCGTGAGAAACAGGCTTAACGATGTTGTCGATGTGGTAGATAGGATAAGAAACACGAGTGTTCTCAGTTGTGCTCTTGTCTGTGAAGTCGATCTTGCCCTCAGCGTCAACAGTTACGTTCTCGAGCAGAGCGTCGCGGCGGATAGCGTTGTAGATATCGGGCTCGCTCTCCTTGTCGAGGTTGATAACCTTAGCGTAGCATCCACCTTCGAAGTTGAACACGCCGTTGTCGTCCCATCCGTGCTCGTCGTCACCGATAAGCAGACGTTTCGGGTCAGTAGACAGAGTTGTCTTACCTGTACCAGACAGACCGAAGAAGATAGCTGTGTTCTCGCCGTTCTTGTCGCAGTTAGCAGAGCAGTGCATTGAAGCGATGCCCTTCAGCGGCAGGAAGTAGTTCATCATAGAGAACATACCCTTCTTCATCTCACCACCGTACCATGTGTTGATGATAACCTGCTCTCTTGAAGTTACGTTGAACACAACAGCTGTCTCTGAGTTCAGACCGAGCTCCTTGTAGTTTTCAACCTTAGCCTTAGAAGCGTTGTAAACAACGAAGTCAGGCTCAAAGTCCTCAAGCTCTTCCTCAGAAGGACGGATGAACATGTTCTTTACGAAGTGAGCCTGCCAAGCTACCTCCATGATGAAACGAACAGCCATACGTGTGTCCTTGTTGGCACCGCAGAAACCGTCGATAACATAGAGTTTCTTGTTTGAAAGCTCATTCTTTGCTATTTCCTTAACAGCAGCCCAAGCTTCCTGAGAAGCAGGTTTGTTGTCGTTCTTATATTCGTCTGAAGTCCACCATACAGTGTCCTTTGAAGTTTCATCCATTACGATGAACTTATCTTTAGGAGAACGTCCGGTGTAAATACCTGTCATTACGTTTACTGCACCGAGTTCTGTCACCTGACCTTTGTCAAAACCCGTAAGGCCGTCTTTTGTCTCTTCCTCAAACAATACCTCATAAGACGGGTTGTAAAGAACCTCAGTTGTACCTGTGATTCCATACTTTTCTAAAACTGACTTATCAAACTTTGCCATTTTAATAATATATTAAAAAGTGAATTATTTGTTCCTGATAGTTACCTTAAATCGGCTGCAAAGTTAGCAAAAAATCGATTATCAGCCAACAATGAAGGGTATAAAAAACACCTATAAAAAGTCTTTTTAGGTTAAAGTATTAAAAATTTAAACTGCCCGAAGTATTTTTGCAATTTGCACTTTGCAAAAATCGAGAAATATTTTTACTTTTGCACAAATACATAACATACAGTCACGAAAGACTGCAGAAAAAGAACAAAAGCATGCAAGTAATTAATTTTAGCGAAACCAACTCGATTTTAAACCAATATCTGGCAGAGATAAGAGACGTAAACTATCAGCAGAACCGCCTGCTGTTCCGCAACAACATAACGCGCGTGGGCGAGATGATGGCCTACGAGATAAGCAAGACGCTCGAATATGAGACGAAAGACGTAACCACGCCCCTGGGCGTATCGCGCGTCAGCGTGCCTGCCGACAAGATTATCCTTGCCACGATATTCCGCGCCGGACTGCCTTTCCACAACGGATTCCTCAACGTGTTCGACCATGCCGGAAACGCCTTTGTGAGCGCATACCGCGAATATACCGACAACGAGCACACCGAGGTGGGCATACATGTTGAATATCTTGCCACGCCGAGCATCGACGGCAAGACGCTCATCATAGCCGACCCCATGCTGGCAACGGGCGGATCGATGGAGCTGGGCTACAAGGCCTTCCTTACCAAAGGCACGCCCAAGCGCATACACATAGCCTGCGTGATAGCCACACCCGACGGCATAGACCACATAAAGAAGACTCTGCCCGACGACAAGACCACAATATGGTGCGCAGCCGTTGACCCGGGCATGAACGAGCACAAATACATCGTGCCGGGATTCGGCGATGCCGGCGACCTGTGCTACGGCAGCAAGCTGTAATCATGACAGACTATTTTTCTTAGCCCAGACTGCTTTCATCAAGATTAGGATTAAGGAAAAACATATAAAAAGAAACGCCCCGCAAACAGCTGTTTGCGGGGCGTTTCTTTTTATACAGACTTTTATTTTGCCCTATATTTATTTAACTTCCCAAATATCGTTGGTTTCGAGCAGCTCCATGAAGTTGTGATATTTCTTCTTGGCGCTTACTTCTTCGATTTGCTCCTTAACTGCCATTTCGTAGGTAGGAGCCTCAACGTCGCGGATGACGCCGAGCGCAACGGGGAATCCGTGCTCGTTGTCCATCATGGCAAGTTTCAGCTGCAGAGTGTTGTCAAGGCAGTGAGCGTCGTGCACGAGAATGTCTTTCTCTGTGATGCCGTTCTCGCCCAGCTTAACAACCTTGAGGCCGAAGCCTTCCTGCATGAGTCCGTACTCATTGTTCTCGCCGAAGATCAGCGGCTCGCCGTGGCGAACGTAGATAGCGTTCTTGGCACGCACTTCCTTCTTGTAGATCGGATCATAACATCCGTTGTTGAAGATTACGCAGTTCTGCAGAATCTCGCACACAGAAGCGCCCTTATGCTTATATGCAGCCTTGAGGATGTCTACTGTGCCCTGAGCGTCGGTGGCAACGGCACGTGCGAAGAAGTGGCCGCGTGCTCCGAAGCACAGTTCTGCCGGCAGGAACGGGTCCTCAACTGTGCCGTAAGGTGACGACTTGCTGACAAATCCGCGCGGAGAAGTAGGCGAATACTGTCCTTTGGTGAGTCCGTAGATGCGGTTGTTGAGCAGAATCATGTTTATGTCGATGTTGCGGCGCATGGCGTGGATGAAGTGGTTACCGCCGATGGCGAGTCCGTCGCCGTCACCGCTAATCTGCCATACTGCCAGGTCGGGATTGGCAACCTTAGCGCCTGTAGCGATAGACGCAGCACGTCCGTGAACGGTCTGCATGGCATAAGTGTTTACATAATAAGGCAGACGGCTTGAGCATCCGATACCTGAAATGACGGCTGTCTGATAAGGCGGAACGCCGAGTTCTGCCATAGCCTTGTGCAGCGATGCGAGGAAGAAATGGTCGCCGCAACCGGGACACCACCGCGGCTGTCCCTTTTTATAATCTTGCGCAGTATATTCCATTGCAATTATTTTTATGGAGTAAAGGGTATGAAGCTAAGGAGCTAAGACAACAGCAAGCGCAGCGATTTATCATGCAAGCATGCCATAAAATCTGTCTGATTGTTATGTCTGCAATCTCTTCTTATCCATAGTAAAGGATATCCACGGCCAATACGGCCTTCAAGACATTTGTCTTAACTCCTTTACTCCATTACTTCTTTACTCTTGTATTTTACTTCTTAATTATTAATTATTTTGGTGAACGCCTTTACAAGCTCGCCTACCACGAAGGGCTGACCCTTAACCTGGTTGAACTGATAAGGCATGAAGTTGTCGATTCTCATGCGCAGATAACCTGCGAACTGACCAAGGTTCTGCTCTGCCACAACTACCTTCTTATACTTGCCCAGCACTTCTGCTGTGTTCTTAGGCAGCGGGTTGATATAGTTGAAGTGAGCGAGAGCCACCTTATGACCGGCACTTCTCATCTCTTCCATAGCAGAATACAGATGGCCGAATGTTCCGCCGAAACCAACGATCAGCAAGTCGGCATCGTCGGCGTCGCCCTGCACTTCAAGGTCTGGAACAGGAATCTTGAACACTTTTGCTGCACGCAGGCGGCACATCTTGTCGTGGTTTTCAGGATCGGTAGAGATGGCACCTGTGTCGCCGTCTTTCTCCAGTCCGCCCAGGATGTGCTCGTAGCCCTCCTGTCCCGGTATAGCCCAGTAGCGTGCACCTGTCTCCGGGTCTCTCTTATACGGAGTGTAAACGCCCTTCTGCTCAGGTGTTGCATAGTGAGGATGTATTTCGGGCAGCTCGTTGATGTCGGGCAGTTTCCATGCTGACGAACCGTTAGCCACAAAGGCGTCGGTGAGCAGTACAACAGGAGTAAGATGCTCGAGAGCAATCTTGGCTGCAGCATATACAGAGTCGAAACAGTTTGTAGGACTTGTTGCGGCAATCACCGGCATGGGCGACTCACCGTTACGTCCGAAGAGAGCCTGCAGCAGGTCGGTCTGCTCGCTCTTTGTAGGCAGACCTGTTGACGGACCGCCACGCTGAACGTCGATGACAACGAGCGGCAGCTCGTCGATTACAGCCAGGTTCATGGCTTCTGACTTAAGACAGATGCCGGGGCCTGATGTAGATGTTGCGGCCAGAGCACCGGCGAACGATGCACCAATGGCACTGGCGCATCCAGATATTTCGTCTTCGCACTGCACCGTCATGACACCGCACGACTTATGCTTAGCCAGTTCGTGCAGGATGTCTGTGGCAGGAGTGATGGGATATGAGCCAAGATAGAGCTTAAGGCCGGCCTTCTCGGCAGCGGCAATAAGTCCATAGGCAGTAGCCTTGTTACCCGTTATGTCCATGTAGCGTCCCTTAACCTTGTTCTTAGAGTCGATGCGGTAAGTGGCGGGCACGCTTGCGTGAGTGTTGTGGCCGTAGTCATATCCGGCATGCACCACCTTGATGTTGCACTCTGCAACAGCAGGCTTCTTGGCAAACTTCTCGCGCAGGAACGATGTAACAAAGTCGAGATTGCGGTTAAACAGCCAGCATACGACGCCGAGAGCAAACATATTGCGGCACTTCAGCACGGTCTTGTTGTCGAGTCCGCTGTCTGCCAGGCAGTCTTTCACCATCTGAGTTATCGGACAAGCCACCACGCGGTCGGGGTCGATGCCCATCTCGCCCAGGTAGTCGTCAGTTTTAAACTCGGCCTTCTTCAGGTCGGCCGGACCGAAGCTGTCGGTGTCGATGATTATCGTAGCCTGTGGCTTGGCAAACTTGTACTGAGTCTTCAGTGCAGCAGCGTTCATGGCCACCAGCACGTCACATTTGTCGCCGGGAGTGTAAGCACGTCCACTGGCGATGTGAACCTGAAAGCCCGAAACACCCGTAAGCGATCCTTGCGGGGCGCGGATGTCTGCCGGATAATCCGGAAACGTCGAGATTCCATTACCTATCGTAGCCGAAACTGTCGAGAAGATGTTTCCCGCCAGCTGCATGCCGTCGCCGGAGTCACCCGAAAAACGCACTACGACATCATCTAACTGTTTTACTTCCAATTCTTCTGCCATAAAAAGTCTTTTTAAACTTTATAACTTATTAGTATGTTTTTCTACCGTCTGTTGCCGCGCCGGGCTGACCCAAACGCGAGAACAATGCTATGTATTTAAGATTAATTGCAAAGGTCGTAAAGATTATCGAAACCGCAAAATCTTTTTGCATAAATATTTAGCATCTGACAGCATTTTGTCGAAAATTGTTCACTTCTGCGACAAAAATTAAGTGTTTCAATAACAATAATAACACAATAAAAGTGATGAAAAAAATAATATGTCAGAGCTATTTTTTGCTAAAAAAACATCTTTCCGCTACATCAAGAAAACGCTGAAAAGCCCTGAAACACGCATATTTACGAGCTAAGGCATATCTGCACGGCAACCTTCAGGCATCACGTACAGCAACTTTTCTGCCACGGCAAGGGCGAAAAGATGATAAACGATGCCTCAAACCACAAAAATTTCAAACTGAAAGCAGGCTGTCAGCGCTGCCTATTATAATATAATAAGGTGTAGCTCTGCAGCATGCCATCAACGACAGATTCATCTGCACATCAATCCTGAGGCTATCTACCGGCATGAGTTGCCATAAGTATCTGTTTTTCTGCATACAAACGTCTGCGCACCAACAAAAAAGCGACATTACAACAAATAAGATAAAACTTTGCTTTTAATCTGAAACGCCGTTACACACGAAGCCACAAAAAACGGCCGCATAAGTCAGACAAAAAACGCCGTATATGCCGTTTTATCATCAACAAGTTACAATCTGTAACCTAGACAAGCCCATAACAGGGGTTATCATACATATTCTGGCTGTTATGATATAACAAATGCCGGTATGAGCCTTGATGCTTCATGCCGGCATTTGCAGTTGCCACAGCTGTATTTTTATTGTTCTTCAGCCAGTGTGAAATCGAGCTGGCGCTTCTCAACGTTGGCGCGTGCCACCTTGATTTTTATCGGGTCGCCCAGCTGATATTTGTTGTGATGACGGCGGCCAACGAGACAATAGTTGCGCTCATCGAAGTCGTAGTAGTCGTCGTCCAAGTCGTGCATGGGCACCATGCCTTCGCAGTGGTTCTCGTCTATCTCGCAGTAAATGCCGTAAGACGTTATGCCGCTGATGTGGGCAGGATATTCGTTGCCTATCTTGTCGGCCATAAACTCAACCATCTTATACTTTATAGAGTCGCGCTCGGCGTTCTGTGCTATCTGCTCCATGTCGCTCGAGTGTTCGCACAGTTCCTCATAATACTCTTTGTTTGCGCTGCGTCCACCGTTCTGATAGCGTGTGAGCAGGCGGTGAACCATCGTGTCGGGATAGCGGCGGATAGGGCTTGTAAAGTGGGTGTAATATTCGAAAGCCAGTCCGTAGTGGCCGATGTTGTGCACGCTGTATTTAGCCTTCATCATTGCCCTCAGCGCAACGCTCTCTATCACGTTCTGCTCGCGGCGGCCGTTGCAGTCGTCCATCAGCTTGTTCAGGCTGCGCGATATCTCGCCCTTGGTGCCTTCGGTCTTCAGCTTGTAGCCAAACTTCACGATAAACTCGCGCAGACGCTCCAGCTTCGTCGGGTCGGGCACGTCATGTATACGGTAAGGCAGTGTCTTTGCCTTCTGCCCCTTCTTCACCTTGCCCACGCCCTCGGCCACGCTGCGGTTGGCCAGCAGCATAAACTCCTCGATGAGTTTGTTGGCGTCTTTCGACTTCTTGAAGTAGCAGCGTGTGGGCTTGCCCTTCTCGTCAACGTCGAAATGAAGTTCCTCGCGGTCGAACTTCACCGCGCCGTTCTTGAATCTTGCCTTGCGCAGCTTCTTTGCCAGCATGTCGAGCGTTATCAGCTCCGTGGCAAACTCGCCCTTGTATCCGTCCTTACCTGCAGGCGGTGCGGGCTCACCCGTGCCTTCCACCACTCCGTTGTCTTCCAAGATCTGCTGCACCTCCTCATAGGCAAAGCGGCGGTTACTCTTGATAACGGTGTGAACCAGTCGCCAGCTCTTCACGTTGGCATCAGCGTCGAGGTTGAACACAGCACTGTAGGCCAGTTTTTCCTCGTCGGGGCGCAGAGAGCATATAAAGTTGCAAAGGCGCTCGGGCAACATAGGTATGGTGCGGTCAACGAGATACACGCTCGTGGCACGCTTCTGTGCCTCCTTGTCTATTATGGAGCCTTCGGTAACATAGTGAGACACGTCGGCAATGTGCACGCCAACCTCCCACAAGTCTTTGCCCAGCGGCTTTATTGACAAGGCGTCGTCGAAGTCCTTGGCGTCCTTCGGGTCAATAGTGAACGTGGTTACGTCGCGGAAGTCCTCGCGCTCCTTATAGTCCTCCTCGGTTATCTCGGCACTTATCTTCTCGGCAGCCTCCTCAACCTTCTTGGGATATCTGTACGGCAGACCATACTGTGCCAGTATGGCGTTCATCTCAACGTCGTTGTCGCCGGTCTCGCCCAGAATGTCAACCACCTCGCCTATTATGTTCTTGTTGTCTGTATCGGGCCACTTTGTAACCTTCACCAGCGCCTTGTCGTTGCTCTTTCCGCCCTTCAGCTTGTTCTTCGGTATTATTACGTCGTGAACAAATATATCACTGTTCGAAACGAGGAAGGCAAAGTCTTTCTCAACCCTCAGCTTGCCCACGAACGTGTCGCGCGCACGCTCAAGTATCTCTATAACCTTAGCCTCCTTGATGTGGTTCTCCCTGCGCGCCATGAACGTAACCTTGACGCGGTCGCCGGTAAGCGCGAAGAGCGAGTTGCGCTCAGCCACGAACACAGGCTTGCCGCCGTCGTCGGGCACAAAGCTGTTCTTGCCGTTTGCCTTGCGTATGAAGCGGCCTTCCTGCACCTGTCCCTTGGTGTTCAGCTTGTATGAGTTGTCGCTCACCTTGCTCAGGAAGTCGTCCCATGCCATCTCCTCCATCACGTCCACAGCCAGCATCTTTGCCGGATGAGTCTTCAGGTTAAGAGTCTTGAATATGTTCTTGAAACTTAATGTCTTGTCTGAGTTCTGCAGAAAGAGGTTTTGCAGCATCTCCGATATTTTGTTCTTGGTCAGCCTCTTTGTCGATTTTTTTCCTTTTGCCATAATCTTGTGTTTTTTTTAATTCCCGGCCTGCCGTCCGCCTCCGTCCTGTGCGCGACCCGTACATCAGCCCTGCCTGAGGGTTCTATGCTGTTCTGCGCCGTGCAGGCGTGGCATAGCCTTTCTGTGCGAAGTTACGAAAATAATTTCTTACTTCAGCATTAATTTCACCTTAAATAATTAATTTTATGTTACATATCGGTTAAAACTGCCAGCCGTAGCTACCTTAAGGACACAAACAAGGCATATTGGGGCAGCATTTTTTGCGTGTTGTCAAAAAATAAGCGTATCTTTGTAAAGACGTTGGCGATGCGTAGCCGACACAAGAAACGTTCGTATAATCATAAATTTGCGGATATTATCTGTCTTGCCGTGTCTTTCTGTCCGGCTTTTTTACTAACTAAAGATTTTCATGCCATGATGCCATTCCGTATAAATCTTCATAAGCTGTCTGTCGCCGTGCTGATATGCCTGGCAACAGTATGCGTACTGCATGCCCGAAACACCGACGCAACCGATGCCCCTGACGAGGCTATGCTGATAATGAAGGCGTCGGACGCCGTAAGCTCGCTCGACAGGAGTCAAGCCTCAACAGAGCGCATAAGGGCGGCTGCAAGGCTCGTTCCTGTGCTGAATGACTATGCAGACATGCTGGCGTCCAACCGTCTTGACCCGAAAGGCAGCATGAAGATGGCAGCGCTGAAGGCCTGTGCCGACGCTGCCGAGAGATATTCGGAAGAATGCCCCGAGGCGCTGGCGCGCACGCTCTACAACCTTGCCAACCTGCAGGGCTCATACTACGACAGTGCCTGCATCCCCACGATAGAGCGGGCGATAAGTCTAGTAGAAGGCATAGCCACGGCCGAAGAGTCGCAGTTGCTTTACAAGATAGCGCGCCAGCACCTGCTCTACAGCTATGTTGAAGGCGAAAGCCCTATGCGCATAAGGGAGATTTTCGGTCTCGAGAAAGACTTTCTGAGATTCTACAAGAGTCATCCTGAAACGGTCAGCAAGGCAGAGATGATGCACATGCTGGCCATAATGAAGGAGCGCACCGAGTTTGACAACGACTTCAAGCAGGCAACCGACAGCGTGCTGTTTGCCGACAAGGATATCGACACCACACATTACGACATCATCCCATTTACCGGGATTATAACCAACTCGCCTTATTATTACAGAGAGAGCCTCGCCATATTGAGGCGGCTGCTGGGCAACGACAGTCCCGACACGATGGTGCCGTGGATAAACTGCCTGATGGCAGGGGCCATGCCGGGCGACGGGGCTGCACTCGTGGCGGCTGCCGACAGCGTGGTGGCCATAACCGAAAGCAAGATGCCGCAGGGACATCCGATGATAACAGACATGAAGGCCATACGCGACTATATAGCGGCAACCAACGGATATCCGCTGCGATTCGACTGGAAATATGCCGGCGAGCTTGAGCCTTACGCCGGCTACTACGGCGCAGGCTCAAGGGCGTATCTGTCGCTGCCCGTAATCTACGGGCTCAACCTGGGCATGGCAGCAGGCGCATCGTCAGTGGCAGACGTGATGAAGATGGAGCAGATATATGACGCCACGGCGCGCACCACCTACGCCGACGACCCGGGACAATATATTATGGACAAGATGTGCTTCATGCAGGCATACGAGAAGAGCGACGTTACTACATTGGCATCGAGGCTGCAGGAACTTACGGCCATGGCACTCGACCGCAGATTTAAGCCCTCATGGCGGCTGTTTGCGGCGGCACGCCGACTGGCGCAGGCATGCAACAGGAACGGACGGACGCAGGACGCACTGGCCATAACACGCCGACTGGCCGGCGACCTCGACATGCTTACCGGCGGAAAGGCGCTGCCCATAACGGCTGACATACAGCTCGAAACGGCTGGATATGCGCAGTATTACTCTCAGTCGGCCGACACGATAAGGCGCGAATACGACAAGACGCTGAAGCTCTATGCAGAGATAGGCATTCCGCCCACGATGCCGCTGCTCAACTACGGACTATATCTCAACAGCATAGGCGACTATGACGGAGCCATACGGCAGTTTGACGCCCTGCTGAAGCTCGACGCGCTGCGCGACCTGCCTTACGACCGGGCATACACGCGCCTGCTGCTCGGCCAGTCCATGCTCAACGCCCATATTACCGACACGGCACGGCTTGCCGACGTTTTCGGCGAGGCTGAAAAGTTGTATATGGCTGACACCGTCGACCTGAACAGCGAAACGGTAAGGGGCTACATGCTTCTGGCTCACTACTATAACTATCTCAACCGTCACGACCTGACAGAGAAGGCGCTGCGAAAGGGCTGGGAACTGGCCTCGCAGCTGTGCGAACCTCTTGACGCAACGCTGTTCGACTTCAACAACGAGCTGTTCAGCCTCTATTTCTTTCAGGGCAACGACCACGAGGCCGAGCTGTTCAACGAGCAGAACATAGCTGCCATCGAGGCTGCCGGACTGCAAGAGTCGGCCCTCTATCTTGAAGCCCTGTGGAACAGGTTTATCATCATCAACTGGCGCACGCCCAACGACCTGCTGCAGTATCTGCCTGCCGTGATGGAGCAGATACCCATAATAGCGTCTGTGTATGAACGCACCGGACAGTCGCCCGACATACTTTACAACTACGCACTGCGCATACTTACCGTGGCGCTCGACGCCGCGGCCGAAGGCAAGACTCAAATGGACAGCAGCGCGGAAGAATATGGCAAGACTTCAGAAAAGGCTGCCGAATACCGCAAGGGCAAGGAGTTTTTCTACAGGATGATGAGCATGTTCAAAGAACAGGCCTTGCCGCTGATGCACAAAATAGAGAAAGACTTTCCCGAATATGTCAAGCCTTACGACTATCGCGCCACTCCCACATGGCTGAGCATAGTCAGCAGTCTTATGAAGTGGTATGGCAAGGTGGAAGCCGACAAGCAGCTTGAGCTGCACTACCTTAACCTCATGGCAGAGGCATACACCGCAAGCGGTACACCCTGGCAGGCAGACAATGCCATGGCCGAATATTACATAAGGGAGAGCAACTGGCAGAAGGCATACGAACATACGCAGCGGTGCTGTCAGCACATCGACAGGTTCAGCACGTTCGAGAAACTTCAGATTGGCGACAGGATGGCATTCCTTGCCAACACGCTGCACCACGACGACGAGGCCGTTGAGACTGCCGTGGCACAGGCAGGGCGCATACGCTCGTATGTGCTTGCCAACTTCGACTTCATGTCGTCTAACGAGCGCGCAGAGTTTCTTAACTCATACGGCAACACGGGCATACGCCTCAACGACATGCTGTCGCGCCGCCCCGCAGAGCTTGCTGCCGACGTATACGACGCAGCCCTGTTTGACAAGGGTCTGCTGCTGCACTCGTGGGAGAGGCTGCGCCGCTCGATTCTGCGCTCGGGCGACAAGGCGCTTGTTGCCAAGCTCGACACGCTCGACATGCTGAACAAGCAGAAGAGGGCCATGAGCATGGACATGACCGACTCGGCGTCATCGTGGGCACACGCCAAGATGCAGCGCAGCATAGACAGACTGGAGAAATGGCTGTCAAGACAGACCGTGAAGTTTCGTGCCGACACCATGCGCGTGGTGTCATGGCAGGATGTCAGAAGCAGTCTGAAGGATAAGGAGGCGGCAGTGGAGTTTGTGCTGGGCGACAGCTCGCTCATGGCGCTCGTGGTGCGCCCAGGCTGTGAACGGCCGCGGTATGTAAGGCTGTGTAACGCCGCCGAATGCTACGAGACGCTGAGCAGGGTTGACAACTTCCCTGCCGAGACGCGGGCCCGACGGCTCTACACCTATGGGCGCTCAAAACTCTACGACCTGATATGGGCACCGCTCGCCGGCGAGCTTGAGGGCATAAAGACGGTGTATTATTCGCCCACGGCATTCCTCAACCGCGTGGCATTCGCCGCACTGCCTGTGTCGGCAGACAGCTGTTTGGCTGACTGCTACGACCTTCATCAGCTGTCAACCACGGCCCTGCTCGCAGCACGCGGCAGAACAGGCAAGATAAGCTCGGCAGCGCTCTTCGGCGGAATAAACTACGGCAACATGCCCGAAAGCATGACACAAAACGCCGACGGCTCACGCGCAGCCTTGTCGGTGGCCTTTGCCGACCTGACCGAAACACGGGCAGAGACCGACACCATTGCCGAAAACATGACTGCCGGAGGCATAGCCATAGACAAATATATGGGCGACAACGCCACAGAGGCCAACTTCTACGCGCTCGACGGCAACAGCCCGGGCATAATACACCTGGCCACGCACGGCTTCTACATCAGCGAGAAAAACGTTGAAAGCAACGCCTTCCTGAAGAATCACCCCGGCGGACGCTATCACTCGATGCAGCGCAGCGGACTGGCCTTTGCCGGAGCCAACGCCACATGGATGGGCGAAAAGAAGCCCGACGGCAACGACGGCATCATGACGGCCAACGAGCTGTCTATGCTCGACCTTAGCCGCACTGACCTCGTGGTGCTCTCGGCATGCGAGACGGCACTCGGCGACTACAGTCTTGAGGGCGTCTACGGACTGCAGCGCGGATTTAAGGAAGCAGGCGTAAGGTCGATGATTCTGTCGCTATGGAACGTCAACGACCGCGCCACGTCGCTCTTCATGCAAGACTTCTATCGCCTGTGGCTCGGCGGCCGCTCCAAGCACGAGGCTTTCAGCCAGGCCGTGGCCAACCTGCGCGCCACCCACCCCAGCCCGTTCTTCTGGGCAGCCTTCGTACTGCTCGACGCCGAGTAGGCAGCGTTGCAAAGAGGCAACTTATATGCTGTCAGACAATAATATTAAAGGTGAACAACGGCCGTAAACTTTTACGGCCAAACACAACGAACCTGACAAACCGGCAGGCTTCATGCCGTGCCCGCAAGGATTAGGAGTTGAAAATAAATGCATTTCTTGTATACAAAGAAAATTTTTAGTAATTTTACAACATATATCGGTAATTACATAAAACGCCTTTATAAGCCACGCCCAAGAAGCCTGCCCTGTCCGGGGGCGCTCTGCCGGTTTTATTTGTAACAACAATACCATTATTCTGTTGTCTGACACAACAAGACAAAAAGAGAACAGACATAAAAAGCGAGGACATGCATTCAGGCATCTCCTCAGCCTTAACAGGAAACAGGCATAACACGGATATGTGGACAGAGTTAATCAGAACCTACAAATGACTATATAAAGACAGACAATGAATACGAAAAACATCAAGCCGCTTAAAAGCATTTTCATTTTTATCATGCTTATGGCAATAATGCCGTTTGCAGAAGCAGCGCCACAGGGCAGCAACAATTCATTAAGGAATTACAGCTCCTATTCAAAACTGTCAAGCTCCGTCCTCCTCAAAAAGGCCGAAAGATACCTCGTAAACGGGGTAAACACCGACAGCGCCATGCTCTGCCTGACTATTGTAACGCACAGATATAACAAGAACATGACCGACGAGGACAAGATAAAGGTTATAAGCGCCTACAACGGATTATGGTATATCCGCTTCTTTACGTATTTCGACTATGCCAAATCTTATGATGCGCTGATCACCGCACAGCACATAGCCAATGAGATTAATCACAGCGAAACCCAGATACAGCTAAACTTAGGCTGCTTCTATCAGACCCTGGCGGAAGAAGGCAAAGACGAAAAGCTGATGAGGAAGGCTCTTGACGCTTACCGCATTGCCTTCAGAGAAGGTCTGCGCCAGAAAGACTCCAATGGAATAATCAACAGCTTCGGCAATATGGTCACCGTATGTGCGGCGCTTCACTGCATGGACAGCCTTGCCGGAGAATGGAAACAGTTTGCGGCAACCGAATCTCTACATCCTGCAAATCTTTTTAAATACACATCTCTCCTTTATAAAGGCGTCATTGCAAAGGAACACAACGACTACGACAGGGCCTTGCAATACTTCAAGGAGCAATATCCACATACAAGCGAAGAAAGAGACTATATCCGCAACCGCATACTAATGTTTGTAAACATTGGCGGAACGCTTGCCTGTCAGAAAAAATACGAAGAGGCTGCCGAATACACCATGAAGGCACTTGACCTGAGCTACAAATTTGACCTTAAAGACAGCAAGCTGCAATGCTACGAACTGCTTGCAGGATACTACAGCAAGGCAGGACAAGCCGAAAGGTCAAATACTTACCATAACAAGTTCTATCAGCTGAAGGACACGCTGCTCAACTATCAGCAGCTGGCAAGCGTAAAGGACATACAGTTTCTAAGCCAGATCAACAAGCTCGACGAGCAGATTACGAGGGCCGACATGATGAATACCATAAAGAACTACATAATAGGTCTATGCGCCGTTGTCGTGGTGATAATACTGGTGCTTCTGGTAGAGCTTTACCGGCGCAACAAGGCCCTGCGGATAAACAACGAGATGCTGTTCAACAAAAACCAGGAGATACTTGAACAGGAACAGCGCGAAAGGCAGGAACGGCTCGACAGGGCCGGAATAGAAGCCGATGCGCCTTCGAGAAAGTATCAGGGCAATCCCATCAATGAGTCGAAGAGCTATGCGCTCATGTCGGAAATAAGAACCGTGCTTGACACAAGCTCTGAAGTGTTTTCTTATGAATTTAACCTGAACAGGCTTGCACAGATGGTGAACGAGCAGCCCAAAAACGTGTCGCAGGTGATAAATCAGCTTACGGGCAACAACTTCAACACGTTTATAAACGAATATAGAATAAAGGAAGCCTGCAAGCGCATAAGCGACAGAGACAACTACGGAAACATGACCTTGGAAGCTATAGCCAACAGCGTGGGCTTTAAGTCGGTTAACAGCTTCAGAACTGCCTTCAAGAAGGTTACGGGCCTGTTCCCGTCAAAATATCAGCAGCTGGCCGACAAGAAGAACAGGGCAGCCGAGCAGGCATAGGCCTGCGGACATAAGGCAGGATTACAGACAGAGATGTTTTATTGAAAGTCAGCTACAGGATTTCTTACGCAGCTGACTGTATTATGCAGAAAAACGAACAGACAAAAACTGCAGCCGAAGCAGACAATCAGCTTGCAATACAATAATGTTATTCTGCCGTTTTTCACCTAAAAACGGGAAAATAACGCATAATTTAAGCGCAAAATCGTGATTTTGCGCTTTTTCAGCACTTTTTTCTTCATTCTTAAATCTTATTCCAAATTAAATTTGCGCAGACGATTGGCCATTGTCTCTGGAATTTTATTTCCATCTGAATTAATTAAAAAAAACGCAAGTGTATGAAACATTTTAAGAAAATCAAATTGCTTTTCGTGGCGATAGCCCTGTTCTCGTACAGCCATATCTGCCATGCAGGCGACACGGGGGACGAGTCTGTCGTACTGTGGTACACAAACGGTGAAAAAACTTGTTATCTGCTGTCAAGCAAACCGGTTATCACTTACAATGAAGAAAACCTGATACTTACCGCCACCGACGTGAACATAGAAGTGGCACGGGCCGACATAGACAGGATAACCATAGACAAGCAGGCTACAGACATAAAGCAGACCTTGTCTGAAGAGCAGCAAGGCCGCATAACCGTCAATGCTGACGGAGCGCAGCTATCAGGCTTCGGGAAAGGGATGAAAGTGTACCTCTATCAGGTAAACGGAGTTCTTATCAGCCAATACACAATCCCGGAGTCAGGCTCGCTTGACATTTCGCTAAACGGAATGGAGAGGGGCATTTATATCATAAAAGCAGGACGTTCAACAATTAAAATAGCAAGAAAATGAAAAAATCTATCATACTATTAATCGGAATAATCGTTAGCATTACCGCTTCAGCACAAAACGTGATGCGCGTGGAACTTAATGACGGCACAATAGCAAAATATCCAACAGCCGATGTAAAGCAGATAACATTTGAGGAAGATATGCCTGTCGGCACTCCTGTTGACCTCGGACTGCCGAGCGGCACTCTATGGGCCGACTTCAACGTGGGCGCCAGCAAGCCTTCGGAGCCGGGCAACTATTACGGATGGGGAGAGACAGAGACTCACACCCTGTATTCATGGGAGAACTACACTCTGTACGATTACGACAACGAGGTCTGGATTAAATGGGAAGGCGACTCCTTAGACTTCGGCAATACGGACATTGACGTTGCTCACGTAAAATGGGGCGGACAGTGGCGCACACCTTCATGCGCACAGTATAAGGAGCTTGCCGAATACTGCACATGGACACTGACCGAAGAAGACGGCATGAGGGGCTATAAAGTGACAGGAAAGAACGGCAACAGCATATTCATACCGTTCAACGGCGTCATAACAGACCACATTCAGTCGGTAGGCGTAATAGGCAACTATTGGTCTTCATCAAGATACAAAGATCCCGAATATTTAGGCTATGCACTGTTCATCGCCCCGGGCGAGGACATGGAAGACTCTTTAGACCCCGACGCCTGTGCATACAGATACTATGGATACGGCATACGCCCGGTTATAGGCAACTATATGGAGACAAAGAAGTTTGAAGCCGTAGACATGGCCCTGCCAAGCGGAACCAAGTGGGCAAACATGAACATAGGAGCCACATCGCCCGAAAAGGCCGGCAACATCTATGCATGGGCTGAAGTTGAAGTGAAAGACACATACAGCAAGGAGAACTATTCTTTCTACGATGCTGCTACACAGACTTTTGAACCTGTGGGCGAACAGCGCGAGTCGATTTACTATAACGTTGCAGAAGAAATGAACGACACCGTCAACGTGTACGACATACAAGGCTCAGGCTATGACATGGCAGCGCACGAGCTGGGCGAAAACTGGACCACACCTACCCTTGAGCAGTATGGAGAGCTGATGCAATATTGCACATGGACATGGACCACACAGAACGGCGTAAACGGATATCTCGTTACGGCGTCTAACAACAACAGCATATTCCTGCCTGCTGCCGGAATCTACATCAACGAGGACATTTCCGGCAACGGCATCAGCTTCTATTACTGGACTGCAAACATGCCAAGCAGCACAAGCGACCAGGCCTACCAGTTTGTGGGATACCGCGACTATGCCACAAGCCTTATGCCAGGCAACCGCTTCAGCGGATGTCCCGTAAGAGCGGTCTGCAAGTGATTGCCCACTCATGAAACCTGCCGGACATGCCCATACCGACACATGACATAAAATACAGCATAATTGCCTATACGGCATAGCAGCGTGATACGCGGAAACGTGCCAACGCATAATATGGCTTTACTGCAAGGCCATAAATGCCGGCCGAGCCGGCAAGACCATGATTCTACGACAACCGCAGAATTATGACAGACCTGCATGGCAAGGCCGCATGCGATGAATATCACTTCTGCCACAATGGACTTATTTGGCATCTTATCCGGGTTTCATCAATATGACTTACCCCACAAACTGCATGTTTGGCAGGCATTGTCACCACAGAAAACTCTTTACAAAATTTATGTATAGAGTTTTCTGTGAAATAGAAATCCGATATATAACGTATGTTAAACAGACGGGCTATATGAGGTCATCTGTTTAACATACGTTTGCTTTTACGCTGCTTTTTCATGCCCAAAATGCCTGGTTCGGAGGTTAAAACCGCAGGTTTTGCACTGCAAACAGTGCCACTTTTCATTGCTAAACCTATCGTTTAAGCATGCTAAGTGGCCGAGTAATGTTTTTTAACACACACGTCTTCACTCTTCAACCGGCATAAATGCCTATATATCAGCTCGTTGACAGAAAGGCCCGTTTTCTGCATTTTTCGGGCAAAAAGCAAGACCGGCGCAGAAAAGCGGCATTCTGAGAGGGTCAAAATAAAAAAGTTTTCTGTTGCAGGCAGCCTGCCGCTACTGCCGGAGCGGCATTGCATGATGACAGCAAAAACTGCAATAATGCTAAAAAAAAATAATAAATATACAGCATAGCTTGCCGTATGATTTATTTTTCCTATATTTGCATAATATAGGATGCGGCTCAGCAATACAAAATCAAGAACGAAGTTTTTGTTTTGCAATGCATTCGCCTTTCGCTATATTTGCATAATATAGGATGCGGCTCGGCAATACAAAATCAGGAACAAAGTTTTTGTTTTTGCAATGCATTCGCCTTTCACTATATCCGAGAAATGAAAAACAGAACTATTAAAAATAAAAAAAGTAGGAATTATGTTGAATAAGAAGGTTGAAGAGGCGCTCAATGCGCAGATTAATGCCGAGATGTGGTCGGCATATTTGTATTTGTCTATGGCTGCCTATTGCCACGCAGAAGGCCAGCCGGGTATGGCAAAATGGTTTGAGGTGCAGTTTCAGGAAGAACAAGACCACGCCAAGATTCTGTTTAACTACATCAACTCTCGCAACGGACGCGTGGAGCTGAAGGCCATCGACGAGGTTCCGACAAAATGGGACTCTATTCTCGATGTGTTCAAGAGCACGCTGAAGCACGAGCAGAAGGTTACGGGCATGATCAACGACCTGTATGCGCTGACACACGAGCAGAACGACTTTGCTACGCAGAGCATGCTGAAGTGGTTTATCGACGAGCAGGTTGAGGAGGAAGAAACAGCCCAGACCATTATAGACAACATAAAGATGATTAAAGATAACGGATACGGCATATACATGCTCGACAAGGAGCTCGGAGCAAGAACTTACACACAGGCCGCACCGTTGAATGGTTCTCTCTAATTAAATTTAGAGCAGGTATCTTAATAAAAACAATCAGGGGAAGCCGGAGAATAAACTTGTTCTCCGGCTTTTTCTTGCCGGTTTGTCAAGACTTGCATCGCCATATAACCACCACTCGCAGACACTGAGCTGACACACAGCCACAGCAAAGCCTGCTTGCAAGGACAAGACAAGCCAAAATCATCAATACACAACCTTTGCATTGCAACATAACAACAATGCGTACATCACCATACTGAATGCATTAAGCCATGACAAAGCCACTTACGCCATAAAGGTTAACCTAAACTCCTCCACGGAGCCATTGCGCGGCCACACTACAACAAGTGCCTACACCATCAAGACTAACCTAAGCCCCCCACGGGGCCATTGCGCGGCCACACTACAACAAGTGCCTACACCATCAAGGCTAACCTAAGCTCCCCCACGGGGCCATTGCGCGGCCACACTACAACAAGTGCCTACACCATCAAGACTAACCTAAGCTCCCCCACGGGGGGAGTTGAGGGGGCTTCTCCTCAACCTGTATTTCATCGTCCTTACGGCGCCCGCCGTCATGTTCATGGCACGCTGGATGTCGCTGTCGGACAGGCCGGCGAGGGGCAGCATAAGGAAAAACGTGTTGTATGGCGTCAGCCGCCTGTGGCTCTTCTCTATGGCGGCTATGTCGTCGGGCATCAGCGTGCGGCCGTATTCAACGGCTGCCTCAAAGTCGGCTTTCTTCCATTCGGCCGTGTTTCCTCCGCCGATAATCTCCTCATAGCGCCTTTGTCCCAGTCCTATTATTGCCGCTCTCTGCTCCCTGAGCGTGTCGAGCTTGCGGCTCAGGCTGCCAATCTTTCTCTCGTTCTCGTCTTTCGACAGGCTCAGTTCGTTTATCTCCTTTCTGTATCTGTCGGTTAGCCGCTCAATCTCGCCGAGCCGTTTTTTGCTTCGGTTTATCTTTCTTCGGTGAAACACCAGCAGCAGCGCGAGTGCCGCCACTGCCACAGTTGCCGCCGCAGCCGCCGTCTTCAGCTTCATGTCGGCCTGCCGCGCGGCCTCTGCCTTGTCTATTTCGTTTTGCAGGCTCAGCATCTTTTCCGTGTTTTTGCTTTGCTCAATGCTGTCTTTCATCGCCTTCGACTTTGTCATCAGTTCGGCTGCCTCGCGATATTCTCCCTGTTCTTTCTTAATGTCTGCCATCCACGACATCATTTCAGCTTTTACTTCTGGGCTGCCTTTGCTCATTGCTTTATCCCACAGAACAAAAGCCTCGCTCTCTTTTTCTTGTGCGAGATATATGTTGCCAAGAATATAATAGGCGTATGACGTGGGCTTTATTGACAAAGACATTTTAGCGTATTTCTCTGCTTCGTCAAATTGTTCCTGGTTATAAAAGTCTGCGCTGATGTCTGTTATGTAACTTACGTATGTCTTATTTTGTATATATTTAATGTGTGGAATAATTTTTTTGCTGTAATACAGCGAGCTGTCAAACTGCATTAAATTTGTGAAGGCATTGCTGATTTTATTTAAAGAAAGTGCGATCATTTCTTCGTCGTTACGTTTTTTTGCCAGATTAAGAGATCTTTTAGCATAAGTCAATGCCATGTTAAAATTTCTTGTATGGTAGTTTATTGTAGACAAATTCGCATAAATACTGTTCAGCAACACTGTTTCTTCGGCATTCTCTGCTATGTCTTCTGCTCTTTTAACGCATTCGATTACCTTCTTTATGTCGCCATTCCTTTTGTATATGGTCATGCCTTTATAATAAAGTGAACGGGCCAATTTTGATTTGTCTTGTGACTTTTCATAATATTTTATGCTGATGTCTATAGCCGAGTCAGAATTTACAGGCAATTGTAGTCTGAATAATGTGTTGGTATAAAGAAGGTTATAGTATGCTCTGTCACTCTCGCTCGTTATCATAGCCGTGTCTATCTTCAGCAGCTGCCTTAATGCAGAGTCGTTTTCTTCCTTTGCAAGCAATGTGTCTGCCTGCACCAAAGCCGTATGCACTTTGCTGTGTCTTTGGCATGCAGTGATTGTTACGATAAGAAATATTATAGTCAAAATGTTTTTCATGTTGTGGCTTTTCAGATGCTCAAAGTTATTGATTAATTCTGTTATGTGCAAGTTTTTATGCGTTTTTTGCTCGTCGACAATGCCGTAAAGCGTCACATTTTTGTGTTTCAATTTGTTGCATTTCTATATGTACAGCATTGATAGTCAGAGATTTAAATGCTAAATCAAAATGTGACGCGCTCAGAAAAAACATTGATTAAAGTTTGGCTGTATGGCTTTGCGTTTTATAACTTTACAAAAGCGACGGAGGCAGAATGAGTCAAATAAAAAGAATTTGTCAAAGTTATTTTTGAGATTTATCGGCTGCGCCGGCAGATAGGATGTTGAATTGTTGTAAGTTAAATTTTTAATAATAAAAAATATTGGTTATGAGAAGAATAATATTTATCGTCGGCATGACGTTAGGATTGTGTTTTTGCGTATGTGCAAGGGGACAAATAAAGAACGACATCTGGTCGGAAGTGTCGACACACTTGTCGATGTACGGCAGTTCAAACAAGCACATGGAGGCTTCTTACACGCTTGGCTGCATCGTCGTTATGTAGCGGATTAGAATAATTATGCACGAAAATGGCGCAAATATTAGGAAACATGGAAATAATTTTGTAGATTTGCCTTTTGAAAAACTTGTAGACTTCAGGAACTCTGATTCTGTGGACATAAAAATGTTGCTTGACTAAATCATATACTTATGAAAAGATTTTTGCTGACGTTATTTGTAGTCTGTATCTTATCCGTGTACGCTGTTTCCCATGCATACGGACAGGCAAGACAGGTGAAGTATGATGATTATTGCATCGTTCTTATAACTTCTGCCCAATGCGGCTATTGCATTGTGAATACAGGCTGGTTTAATTCCCTTGCAGACAAGTATTCTGACGATATACAGATGGTGGCATTAAGCGAGTCGAAGCAAAAGACCATAGACAAGCTGAAGACACAATTTCCTGACAGAGATGTTACGCTGAAAGGATGGGAACTGATACCGAACGCAAGACATCTTATATCAAAATTGGTAGAACAAGAAACATATCCGCAGATAATCCTTCTGGAAAAAGGCAAGGTGAAGAAACGCTTCGTAGGCACTATCCAGTCGGTAAAAGACGCTGTTGAGGAGGCTATCCCTTTGTTTGTTTCAGAGAAAAAGAATTCAGCGCAGCCTTATGGCGCGTAAAGGCCGAAGCCTTAACGGCACCATGAAAATTAATGATTGACGCAACCGCAGGGGGAGATATTCCTGCCCAAAGTTATGTATTAACACCTTAAACAGATATAATTATGAATAAAATCAGATTTGCTCAGTTGTACGAATGGTTTACGCTTTTAATATTCGGCTTATTCTTGATATTCGATCTCACGTGGAGGGGCAACACTATGTTTAATACAATCGCCTATGTCTTGTTCGCAGTAATTGGAATTATCGGACTGCTTACGTTGAAAAAGCGGAAACCAGACTGGCGCATATTCGACATTGTGTTCAATGTGCTGTTGCTGTTGTACAGTGCAGTGATGCTTTATTCAATATACATCAAATAAGGCAGACTAAGAGAGCATGCAAATGCAAAAAACTTAACGGCACAATAGAATTTAAAGGTAGACACAACCGCAGGCGGAAATGTTTTACCTAAAATCGTTATTAACACATTAAACAGAAATGTTATGAATAAAAAGACACTTGCCAGGCTTTACGAATGGTTTTCGTCTATAGTACTGATATTCTTCTTAGTTGTAAGATTTGCGTTCCATGACAACGACACGCTTTATACAATCGTCTATATCTTGGTTGTCGCGGAAGGAGTTATAGGTCTGCTTACGTTTAAAAAGCGGAATCCCGACTGGCGCATATTAGACATTACGTTCAATGTGATTTTGCTGCTGTTAGGCGGATTGGCGCTTGGGGCTACGTACATCGAATAAGGCAGACGAAGAGATTTACAGAAATGAAATATGAAAACATAATATGAGCAATTTAAGTTTAATCGCAGGTCTTGGCGTCGCCGTGGTGCTGTCTGTGGCGGCGTTTGTGGCAAGACGGCGCAAGAAGGTTAGCCACGACAGCATGGACTTATGCCTGGAACTGGTGTTCTTTTTTGCCGCATACAAGCTGTTAAAGGTTGCGGCCGTAACGCTGGGCATGCCTTCGTCGTATTTCTATTTGGCGGCATTTGCGGTTTCTGCCGTAGCCCTTGTATACAGAATGTTGAGAAAATCAGCCGGGCGGCTTTACAACGGACTGTTGCTGCTTGCGTGCATGGGGTCAGCTATAGGCATTATAGATGCCGTGGGCTTGACCTCAGGGCGCTGGTTTATGGTGTCGGCGAGCGCAGTAGTGGCGCTTGGCTCGCTCGCGTTTATCATGACAAGTATGCACAAGAAGAAAGACTTTGGCAACGACACGGCCGACATGGTGTCGGGAGTTGCGTTTATGGCCTCTGCCGTAAAGTTCTGGCAGCTTACGCTTAATGTGTCATGGCTGTGGGCTGTGCTGCTTGCCGTAGCCGTGCTTGTGGCCTCGCTTGCCGTATATCTTGTCGCGCTGATGCGCGGCGGCAGATGACGCAGCGTGCATTTATCAGGCATAACGCATTAATAATGCGCCGGCATGAATAGCAATGCCGGCATAAATAAGCAGGCATGGCGGCGCGAACGGGCGGCATTGGCCGTGGCATGAGGTCTGCATCATGTGTTTATGTTCAGATTAGATGATTAAAAAGGAAAGAGGAGATTATATATGATACCATTACATATGTGCTGCGCTGCCGGCAGGACAAAAGACGCACTGGGCAGTTACTCGATATTTTTATTTCCGATAGCTATAGGGCTGATTGTTGGATTTGACTCGTCAGCGTTTTACTTCTTTCTTATTCTGGCAGTGATTACAGTAGCGCTGAATATGGTTAATAAAATAAGAAATGAGGAAGACAAAGACGCAGAAGAGCCAAATGCGTATGTCAAGGTGTTCAGATGCTTTTCGCTCCTTGTAATCCTGCTCTTTGTTATGGCTGAGACAATGTACCGGGACAACGCCACGCTTGGGGCAATGGTCTATGCCTTGTTTGCTGCAAGGGGCCTTATGGGGCTGCTTACACTGACTAAGAGAAAGCCCGACAGGCGAATGTCAGACATTGTGTTCAATGTGCTGTGGCTGCTGTTCGGTGCCCTGATGCTTTATTTCACATACGCCGGATAGCACCTACAGGCCACATCAGCACATCTACGCCAAGAGCCATGCACAGAATAATAGAAGCAGCATTGGCTGCAACGTCAGTATTTCAGGTTCATCTTTCTGAACATAACAAAATCTTCGTCTCCACGCAAAATCTTCTTTATAGCCACAGGCAGGTTGTGATCGTTGAGATAATGGCGCTCGCCCGGCTTATAGCTGCTGCTTGCCACAGACAGGCTATCGGCACGCAGGGGCGTTGATATGCCTGCAAGCGAGAGCATGGTGTGGAACACCGACGCGCTCGTGGCCACACTCTTGCGGCTGTTAGATCCGACGGCTGCGGCCTCGGCGGCATACATCTGCCTGTAAGACGGCGACATCCATATCAGCAGAGGCACGTGCAGCTCATAGTATGAAGGTATAGGCGAAGCATGAAGAAACAGCCTGCGGCCGTCGTCGAAGATGTTTTCGCCGTGGTCTGAGGTGTAGAGCATGGCCGACACGGCACCGCTGCGGTCGAGATGACGTATGAGCAACGACAAGAAACGGTCGGTGCTCCTGATGCTGTTGTCATAGGCGTTGAGCAGCTGCCTGCGGTTAGACACCTTGGCCTCGCTGGCGTTGTCGGGCCTGAACACGGCCTCAGACCGCCTGTAACGCTCGCGGTAGTTGAAATGAGAGCCATACGTGTGCAGCACAATCAGCTCCTTTGCACGTTTCTTATCGAGTATGTCGTTCACCATACGCAGCATATCTTCGTCATACATGTCGCTGCGTTCAGTTTCTTCTTTTATAAACTTCCAGTCGTCGGCCTCCTTGCCGAAGATGTCAATAAACGAGTGGTTAGGCCGCTGGTTTGATATGAATGTCGTGTGGAAGCCTGCCTCGCGGAACGCCGTGATGATGCCTTTCTCGCGATATATGCGGCCATAGTCTTCAGCCGAGGCTGCCGACATGAGCATCGGGACGCTCTTGTGCGTGGTGTTCGACTGCGTTATGGCATCGCTGAACACCGTAAGTCCGCCGGTGCGCTGAAGCATGGGCGTGGTGTTGCGGCCATAGCCGTAAAGCCCGAAGCTGCAGGCACGCGCCGTCTCTCCGATAACCAGCACATAGACCTCGCGCCCTGGGGCGGCATGGGCGGGCACGGCATTAAACCTGAAGCCGGCCGATGTCTGTGGATAATATGCCGTGGCCTTGTAGCGGTCGGCGGCAAGATATATGTTGTAGAACACGTTGAGGGGATACAGATGCAGCCGTGCGCTGTAGTCGCGGCCGGCAAGATAGCTGCCCGCCATGCATGCCGCCCCTGCAACGAGAGCCGCAAGCGAACGGCGCCGCTGGCTCAGCAGGAAACTGCGGCTAAGCACGTCGCCGCGGCGCAGCGACACAACGGCCAGCACTATCACGGGCACATAAATAACCACGACGATTACTATTGCCGGCAGAAGATTGTCGAGCAGCTCCATGGCCTCGCCCACATTGGTGGTAACAAGATTGAGAAACATGTCGACGGCTATAATAGAATGGCCGAAGAGATAGAGCAGCACTATCTGGAAGGCGGCCAGAAACATCAGCGGAAAAAGCAGCAGAGCCGTCTTGCCGGGCTTACGGCCCAGCGCCATGAGCAGCCATACTGCCGCCACGGGCAGCACGATGTTGGTGACGGAGGCCATGATGCCCATGCGCTCGGTGAAGCACAGAGCCACGTTGGGTATTGCCAGCACGGCAACAGTAAGCCAGAATATGCCGTGCGGCGAGGCGCAGCATCTTATTATGTCTGTTGATTTAATCATTTCCTTTTATTGTATGTTTGTTGATTATGTCGTTGCAGGCGCCCAGACAAGAACTTTGTCACGGCGCGGCAGCACACAGCCTCACGGCGGCAGCTGCCGTAGAACGTAAGCGGCGGGCGCTATGATGCGACTGACAGGGGACTATGATGTCCGCTGACGCGCATGGCAAGGCACAGCCGCAGAGAAGACGAGGTCAGAAGGCCTCGTTGATATGGAAGAGGAAGCCCGACTGTCCGCTCTTGCCGAAGCCGTAGTCGAGGCGTATGTTCACGTCTTTCTTGAACTCCCAGCGGTAGCCTATGCCGAAGTTGGGCAGCACGCGGTCGGCGCGTATGGCGCTGAACTTGCTGAACACCGTGCCCGCTCCGGCCCATACCACCATGCCGTTGCGCCCCCACAGATGCTGACGCAGCTCAACCTGCGCCTCTATCTTGTGCTTGTCGCGATAGCGTCCCTCATAATATCCGCGCATGGAATAAGAGCTGCCCAGCAGCGCCATCATGCCCCACGAGGGATTGCCGAAGTTGAGCGTACTGGTGATGTCGCCCGCGATGATGCCTCCCTTCCACACCCGTCCGTATGCGCTGGCATGAAGGTCGGTGGTGCTGAAGGCATAGTCGTTGCCGAGGAACGCCGGACGGAAATACTGCGACAGGTTGACATAGAAGCCCTTGTGAGGGTTGGTTATGACGTCGCGCGAGTCGTAAACGAGCGAGACGCCCGCGCCAACGTTCCATGTGCGCCTGTCCATGCCGTTGAGCAGTTCGGGGCGCTCTACGTTGTTGGCATAGGCAAAGTCGTAGACCAGCACCGGACCTGCATACAGATTGTCGGCAAAGCGCCACAACAGACTTATGTCGGCATTGACCTGGCAGCGGTTCATCTCCGACTTGTTGGCGTCGTTGTTGCCCATCTCGTAGCCGATGCCCCAGAAGTCGCTCTTGAACGAGTCGAACGACACGTCGTAGACCATTCGGCAGCGGTCGTGCGGAAATATATGGTTGCCCCTCACACCAATCTTATAATAGTTTGCCGTGGTGATGTCGCCGTAAAGGGCCACGTTAGAGCGCGTAAGGAGCGAGTCGGTCATGTCGGTGCGATACAGTCCGGTGGCAACAAGTCCCAGTCCGAGCTTGGTGTCGGTGCTGTAGTGCGGTCCGCCTATTATGCTGAAGTCGAACTTCTTGTAAGGCTTCTCCTTGTTCGAGTCGGCAAAATAGTCGATGACGCGGTTTATCAGTCCCTTTTTCTTCTTTTTCTCCGTAGTGTCGGCAGGACATGTTCCGGTCTGTTCACACGTGTCGGCCACTACGGTTCCGGCCCTGTCTCCGGCATCCTGCGCCCCCGCGGCTGCGGTTCCGAGCGCCATGATGGTTGTAAGCAGCAGAGTCTTCATCAGCTGTTGTCTTTATCAGTAAACAAGTTCAACATTGTCTATCCACAGAGTGTTTCCGGGCGATCCGATGTATGCACCGCCGTGGCTCGACGAGAATTGCAGCATCAGATGCGTAGGCGCAGTGCCCTTGGCAGCCCATCCCGTCTCAACCACGGGCACGCTCTTGCCCTTGCTGTTGCGTGCATAGTCGGTCTTGCGCAACCCCATGGTCCTTGCGTCATAGTTAGGATTGTTCCTTATGTCGCCGTAAAGTATCTGATATGTGGCGTTGTTCACCCATCCGTTGGTGCTTGTCCCGTATTTCACTACGAGCGTGCCCACTCTTTCGGCCGTGATGTTCCCCTTGCTGTCCTCATGCCTCTTCTGCAGATACAGCACGGTTATGGCGTAGTCCTTGCCTGCCACGGTAGAACTCTTGCTGAATCCGGTCTGCTTTATTCTGTTGGCCGTGCCGGCCACCTTCACCCTATAGTCGTAGCGCAGCGCCTTGGGCCTGCCCGTAAAGTGTATACCGTTGTTCATGGCCTTTGGTCCGTCCTTGGTTCCGGTTATCGGCTCCTTCATGTCTCCCAGGAAGATAGAGCCTGCCGCCAGCACCTTGATGTTCATAAGGCCCATCACCTTGACGCTCTCGATGTGAGTGGTCAGCTTGGCGCAATATCCGCTGCCGTGCTTGTCGCGGTAGACCGAGTTGTTGGTCTTTACCACCCCCATGACCTTTGCCATCACGTTAGACGTGCCCCAAGGCGAACCTCCGCCGTTGACATAAGGCTTGTTGCCGCTTATGGTGCGGCTTGGTCCTATCTCATACAGCGTCTTTGTCTGTCCCCCGATGATTGCAGATTCCTCTATCTTACGTATGGTCCAATTGTCCATATTGCCATAGCGAATGGGGACAACCTTCTCTGTGGCAGACGCCGGCAGGGTCAGCAGGATGACTAATGCCAGCATGAGGTTATTACATTTATGTTTCATAATGGTGGCAAATATATGAAAACTTTATTGTCTAAAAAAGTTTTTGAAGTGTTTTTGACTGTTAGAAGCTCCAAATGTGTGTATTATTTTGCAGTGGGAAACATTATTTAACTTTTAGTATACGATTATTCCACATCCGGCCCTATGACACAATACCCGGCCGCACAGGATTAAAAGCGAGCCGCGTATTACGGTGCATATCGTTTAACCAAAATCTGTCGATTGGGGTTAAAAGTTAAAAATGAAAAACATCTCCGAAAAAGCGGAAGCCCCTACGCTCAAGATAAAGCCAAAATAAGACAGAACGATAAAGACGAATTTGGGCAGAAAAACATTCAATAACAAACTCGTCGGGCATGCTGTTCAGGAGCCGCAAGACGGCTGCCTGCTGACGCCGGAAACAGGGATACACAAAAAGTGGCTGAAAATCGTAACATTTTCAGCCACTTTTCATTAACATAGGATTGTTTTGTGATGAATATTCAGCAATTCTTTAAGGAATTGCCGCCGATTTACTTTCAGACCGTAAACGGCCCACTTTTCATGCGCAAGTCATAGGGTAATTTTGCCAGTACGGCATGGCTGCCGCAACATGGCGCAGCCACACACGCCAACGATTTGGTACGCAGCAGCAACGGCGCACCGTTCAACCGGCTGACAACATGCCTGCCGATGCCGCACAAAAAAGGCCGTCGGCACTGCCTCCGGCAAATGTAGATGCCGGAAGACAATACGGACGGCCGTATAGCGTGTGTATCAGTCAGGCCGGAGCGGCATGCCCTGGCCTGACCTTATTATTGCTGATGCCATGCCCATGCCGCCGCAGCGGCCGTGTCATGGTCAGGCTTCTCTCTGCTTCGTACCCATTCGGGCCTCAACAACGTTGATAACGTAGTCGCCAAGCTTCTCGCACTCGCATATTATGTCCATATACATCGTGCCGATGGCGTAGGTGTACTCATGGCTGTTCACGTCGTTGATGTTCTGGCTCTTCAGCTGGTTGCGATAGTTGTTAATCTCGTTCTCTATGTTGAACGAGCGGTTAACGTCGAGCTTGTCCTTGCGTCCCGAGAGCATGATGTTCATCTGCGTCAGGCTGTCGTCGGTAAGTTCAAACATCTGGTGCAGGTGTTCATACTGGCTTTCGGTGAAGTCTTCCTTGCCCTTAAACTTTCTGCTGATGTTGCGGGCAATGTTGTAGCAGCTGTCGCCGATACTCTCAATCTCCGATATCTCCCTGAGCATGGCCCTTATCCTGGCCTTGGTCTCGTCGCTGAGGTGGGCGTCGCTCACGCTGTCGAGATATTTGGCAATCTCTATCTCCATGTTGTCGCTGATGCCCTCATACTTCTCTATTCTGGTAAAGAGCTTCGTGAAGGCCGTGTCGTTGGTGGTGTTGAGCAGCTCGCGCACAAATCCGAACATGCGCTGTATGCGCTCAGCAAAGAGAATAATCTCCTTCTGTGCCTCGAGCACCGACAGCTCCGGCGTCTCCATGATGCTGTTGCCGCCGATGTAGCGCAGGCGGAACTCCTCTTCCTCGTCGTTGGTGCGGGGCTTGATGAGCCAGCAGACAAACTTCTCAATCTGCGGTATGAACCATATAAGTATAAAGGTGTTGCAGATGTTGAACGACGTATGGAACGCTGCCAGCACTACAGAAAGCTTTATTGGGTTGAGGTCGTGCGACTGCGGGTCGTAGTTGACAAAATTGCAGACGAGGTCGACAAACGGATAGAACACGCACAGCACCCACAGTACGCCGAACACGTTGAACACCAGATGGGCCAGCGCAGCCCTGCGCGCCTGTGTGTTGGCCCCGAGGGCGGCCAGGTTGGCCGTGGCGGTAGTACCGATGTTCTCGCCCATCACGAGCGCTATACCCAGATATATGGGCAGCACGCCGCTCGAACAGAGCACCATGGTGATGGCCATCAGGGCGGCCGACGACTGCAGGATGCAGGTCAGCACGGTACCGATAAGAAGGAATACGATTATTGTTATGTAGCTGTTAGTGTCGAACGAACTGAAAAACTCTAACAGAGCCTGATTGTGGCCAAGGTCCATCTCCTTGCCCGTGTCGCTGAGAATTGCCAGCGAGAAGAACATGAAGGCTATGCCGAAGAGGAAGTCGCCTATGTAGCGGTGGCGCCGGGTGTAGATTAGCAGGATGCCGACAATAAAGGCAGGGAACACCACATCGGTGAAGTTGAACGAGAATCCGAGGCTCATGATCCATGCCGTAAGCGTAGTTCCAATGTTGGCTCCCATAATAATTGATATGGCCTGAGCCAATGTCAAGAGTCCGGCGTTGACAAACGATACTGTCATTACCGTCGTGGCCGACGACGACTGCACTGAGCAAGTTACGAACATACCGGTGAGCATTCCGGTAAACCTGTTTTTAGTCATCGTGCCGAGGATGTGGCGCAACTGTGAGCCTGCCATCTTCTGCAGAGCTTCGCTCATGCCTTTCATACCGTAGATAAGAAGGGCTAATGCTCCAATAATCTTAAAAAAAATCCAAATCGACATATTTTAATTTAATTTATCATGTCATGTTGCGATGTGATGCGAAAAACGGAGTATCTTTACGAGCGTAAATCGTTTAACCGCATGGATATGAAACAAACAATTCAAATACGTTGCAAAAATAATAAAAAAATTAAAAATTTTGCAATAGGAAGTACACTTTCTGATGTTTTTCGTGAATTTAATCTCGAAATGGATTACGGCCCCATAAGCGCAAAAGTAAACAACAAGGTGGAGGGGCTCAACTACAGGGTGTACCACAGCAAGGATGTTGAATTTCTTGACATAAGGTCGGCCTCAGGCTCGCGAGCCTACACGCGCACACTGTTCTTCGTGCTGTGTAAGGCCGCGCATGACGTGTGGCCGGGAGCCGAGGTGGTGATAGACATACCCGTGTCTAACGGCTACTACTGCAACATCAACATAGGACGACCGCTCACCGAGGCCGACGCCGACGCGCTGCGCTCGCGAATGCAGCAGATTATCGACGACGCGCTGCCCATACGCCGCCACGAATGCACCACGGAAGAGGCCATCGGCATGTTCTCCGAGATGGGCATGGACTCTAAGGTTAAGCTGCTAAAGAGCGTAGGCTCGCTCTACACCACATACTACGAAATCGACGGATACAAGGACTACTATTACGGCACGCTGCTCACCAACACGCGCCAGCTGTATCTCTTCGGCCTCGAGAAGTATTACGACGGCATGCTGCTGCGCATACCTCTGCGCGACGACCCGTCGCGTCTGGGCGACCTGATAAGGCAGGACAAGATGTTCGAGATATTCAAAGAGCACCACCGCTGGCAGAAGATTCTGGAAATGAGCACCGTGGGCGACTTTAACGACGCCGTAAAGAACGGCCACTCTACCGACCTTATCAACGTGTCGGAAGCCCTTCAGGAAAAGAAGATATCGCAGATTGCCGACATGATAGCAGCGCGCAAGGGCGTAAGAGTGGTGCTGATATCGGGCCCGTCGTCGAGCGGCAAGACAACGTTCTGCAAGCGTCTGTCCATACAGTTGCTAACGTGCGGCATCAAGCCCGTGCAGATTTCTTTGGACGACTATTTCGTCAACCGTGAGCTTACGCCTAAGGACGACAAGGGCGACTACGACTACGAGAGCCTCTACGCGCTCAACATCCCGCTGCTCAACGAGCAGCTCAACGCGCTCTTTGCGGGCGAGGAGGTTGAGCTGCCGCGCTATAACTTCCAGTCGGGACGCAGCGAGAAGAGCGGACGCAGGCTGAAACTGCTGCCCGACAACGTGCTCGTAGTGGAAGGCATCCACGCACTCAACCCCGAGCTCACGGCCAAAATACCAGAGGAACAGAAGTTCCGCGTGTATGCATCGGCACTGACAACCATACTGCTCGACACGCACAACTACATACCGACGACAGACAACCGACTGCTGCGCCGCATCATACGCGACTACAAATACCGCGGTGTGAGCGCCGCCGAGACCATACGCCGCTGGCCGAGCGTGCGTGCCGGCGAGAACAAGTGGATATTCCCCTATCAGGAGAACGCCGACGTGATGTTCAACTCTGCCCTGCTCTTCGAGCTTGCCGTCATAAAGAGCCAGGCCGAACCGCTGCTCGAGCTTGTGCCTGAGAACATGGAGGAGCACGCCGAGGCCTACCGCCTGCTGAAGTTCCTCAAGTATATCGCCCCGATACCCAACCGCCAGCTGCCGCCTACGTCGCTGCTGCGCGAGTTCCTTGGCGGCAGTTCGTTCAAGTACTGATGCCGTTGCTTATAGCATTATTTCAATAAAAAACAAAATAACCGGATGTCTTTATACATATATTTAATAAAGACGTCCGGCTATTTCTTTGCATACGTCATATGCAATACTACGAGCTGATGGCTGAAGACGCATTGCAGCCACGCCGACAGGCTGTTCTCTCCACACTAACAGTGCCGGCTCTGCCATGACGGTGCGGCATACTGCATGCCCGGCAGTCGCTCATAAGCCAATCACCGTCTGCCGACAGCCTTGCCGACACAGCACGAGGGGGTCTGTCTTACCCATAATACTTTCTGCCTGAAACGTCATGCCCGCATCCAAACTGTCACACCTATAACGCATCTGTCTTTAAAATCTTCCGTTTAATTCGCATTTATTACTGATTAAGCAACATAAAACAGGGGCTTTTTACTTCATATTGATACATATGAAGTGAAAACGGCAGGATATTTTAAAGAAAATAACAACATTTATTTAAATTTGCAAATGACAGACACTTTGTTACCTCGAAGTATCATATTATGTTTAATTTAAATTGTTATACTCATGAGAAAGACGTTACTTTTATTGGCTGTTGCACTTGCAACATTTGCTGAAAATGCATGGGCAGACAAAAGCTTTAAGACATTACCGGAGTTAACTTACGGAGTGGCGATTTCACCCAACGGACAATATCTTGTAGGAGTGAATCCCTCATACATGGTTGACGGCTCTTATTCTGTCAGCTATCTGTATGACACCAACACAGGTGAGACACAGTGGCTTACCGAGTTTGACCAAAACGACTTCAGCAAGTCAGGAGAATTTAAGGCCGTAAACGACGCCGGCGTGATTTGCGGATCATCAAAGGACCCGGATCTTCTCATAACTTACTCTGACATGTTTGGCACTGAAACCAGACCAGCCAACTCTGCCGCAATATGGAAAGACGGCAAATGCACGCTTCTTTACTACGGCGACTTCGACACATCTAAGTTTGAATTCCTGGGTGACGGCTCACAGGCTACAGACATTTCGGCCGACTCAAAGACCGTCTGCGGATATATCAGCACAGGCAATGCCGCATCATTCTATCCATGTATGTGGAAAGAGGGCAACGACGGCAAATGGACTCTCGAGTGGCTCGCATTACCTGAAGATGCAAAAGACGGAATGACTTACTTCATTTCTGACGACGGCAAAACTATTGTAGGAAAAATAACAGACGCTACAAACAACCAGCATGTGGCATTATGGAAAGACGGCGCATGCACCATCATAACAGACGAGCAGATTGGATGGGAGTCTTCAAGCTACGGCGGACAGGTGAAGATTCTGTCAATGAGCGCTAACGGCAAATTCTTTGTGGCCAAGAGCGCAGCCAATGCTATATATATCTATAATATAGAAACCAATGAAGGACGCAAGATTCCTGCCTTCGAGACAGCAGCAAACATAGAATATGCAGCCGTAGACAACGAGGGCAACGTGGTGGCTGCCTATAACTATGGCTCTATATTCTTCGGCGGAGACGTATATACACGCCCGTTCTGGTACTCATACAAGGAGGACCGCAACCTCGACTTCCCTTACTATATGCAGCTGTTTGCCAGCGGAGTTACTCCCGACTTCACATTTGAGTATGGCGAGAAGACACAGGCTGTGCCCATGGCAATATCTGCCGACGGCAACGTAATAGTAGGAAACATCGACATCTATGCTGCCGTAGGACAGAAGGCTAAATGCTGGATTCTGAAATCAGAAAGATACGACGTGTCTATCCCTGTAACCCCGTCAGGACTCTCTGCCAAGTCGGAGGCTTTAGGACAGGTTACGCTGACATGGGCAAAGGACGAGACTAAATATGAAGACCTGACCCTGAAGTCATACAACATCTACCGCGACGGCAAAAAGGTTGCCAACGTTACAGCCGACAAGCCGATGACTCTGACCGAGAACAACGTTCCGGCAGGACACCCGGGCTATGCCGTTGAAGCAGTGTTCGAGACAGCAGAGGGCGGCGAGATGCTTTCGCCAAAGTCAAACATTCTGAAGGCTTCTGTGCCCGACACATACGACATGCCTCTGTTCGACGACTTCTCGTCAAACTCTCTTGAGACAAACTACTGGGAGTCTAAAGTTGAATACGGCGATCCTACTGACGCAATGTGGAGCGTCATGCAGGACTACGGACTGATAGGCAGCAGCATTTCTTATATGGTATTCTCACAGCAGCCTTATTCAGGAAGCCTCATATCACGCCCGCTCGACGCCACAAAGGCAGAATCAGTAAGCCTGTCGTTCTTCATGCAGATGACACCGCTGAACTCCGTAGACCAAGATCTCGAGAAAGACTCTATCAGCGTTGACATCTCTACCGACTTCGGAAAGACATGGAAGGAGATAAAGGCATGGTCGCTGAAAGACATCTATGCACAATACAGCTACAACGTAATTAACCTTGACATCTCTGCCGGAACAACAGGCAAAATCTTCCAGCTGCGTCTGCGCAAGCACGGACAGGGCGTTGCTCAATACATGATGTACGTGGACAACCTGAGGATTGAGGCCGGAGGCTCTGGCTCAAAGGCTCCTGCCGGACTTACAGGCACACTGGGCAAAGACGGCAAGTCGCTCTCACTGATGTGGCAGAACCTCTCAGGCGCTTACCAGCTCAACTACATCAACGATCCTTCTTTCATCAACAAATACACCATAGGCAACGAAGGCAAGGAACTTATTGCCGCCAACAAGTTTGAGCCTGAAGACCTGGCTGCATACAAGGGCAAATATCTCTCAGGCGTTCAGACAACCATCAACTACTACAGCACAGAAGAGGAAGTAAAGGGCATACACGCTTCAGTTGTAGTGTTTGAAGACGGCAAGATGGTACGCGAACAGGAAATAAAGGACATGACATACAACGAGGCTCTGACCGTTGCTCTCGACGAGCCGCTCCTCATCGACGGAACCAAAGAGCTGATGATAGGTGTTAAGATCTTCGATTACGACGAGCAGCAGATACCTATATGCTACATTATAAGCGACAAGTTTGTTGCAGGCAAGAGCGACCTCTACTCTGAAGACAACGGCGCAAGCTGGCTGAAACTCTCTGAATTCTACAACGAGCAGGGCACACCTGAGCAGGGCTACTGCTGCTGGGACATCACCGGATGCATCACAGACAATCCTGAACTCACACCGGTTGCAGAGGGCGATCTGTTTGCATACAACATCTACCGCGACGGCGAGCAGCTCAACGAAGGAGTAATCGACAGACTGCAGACCCGCTTCACCGATCCCGAACCTACTGAGGACGCATGCTATCAGGTAGTTGGCTTCTTCTACGACGGCACGAAGTCAGAGGCTTCTGAGCAGTTCTGCCTCGACGACGTAACAGGCATTGAGCACAACATAGCCGACAACGTGACGATAACACGCAATGAAGGTGACAACTGCCTGACCATCAACGGCAAGTTTGACAATGCCACTCTCGTTGACATCAGCGGCGTATGCGTGTCACGCTCTGAAGGCAACCGCCTGTCGCTGAACGGAGTTAAGGCCGGCATCTACATCATCAGCATCAATGTTGACGGCAGAGTTTACACACAAAAGATGATTGTAAAGTAAAATTCAGCAGCTAATCCTGCTGCATGATTATCACCCTAACCTATTTTCAGGCGGCTCTTTCCTCGCGAAAGGGCCGCCTTCTTCATCCCTTTGCCGGTAGTCATGCCGTGCCTATAATACACATCACGGCGGCACACTGCATCCCACTGCTCCCGCCCATTGCCGCCACACAGCCGCCGCCATCAGACAGCTCCTCACCGCGTGTCACTGCGGCAACGGCCGAATACACATTGAGCCGCATCGAAGCAAAACGCTTACACATTGATTTATGCTGACGCTCTCATACTGCGATATTTGAAAATTAAAATCTCCCGGCCGCAAAAACGGGCAGTTTTCGCGTGCAATCGCAACAGCCTAAGCATCAAAGCGTTACACGCATAAAGAGCATAATGTGCAATATTTTTTGTCCCAATTAGGACAAAAAAGCCATTATTTCAATAAAAAAACAGGCCCGTTTACGGTGCAAAAACCGCCTGTTTCTCATCCAAAAGTGGCCGAGTAATTTTTCAAAAGCATACCTTTTGCATGATAATGTAAATATTGTTTACCGCCGCCATGCCTCCGCTGCCCTCAGAAATTCTATTTCGTCTGAAAATCCTGACAAAACTCTGATGACACATTGGAAAGAGAAACAGCAATAAAAGCATCAAAATAATAATATATGACATACGGCAAAGATATAACAACCGGGATATAACACAGCGCCACAAAAACGAAAAAGCACACCAACAGGACTCGAAAACAGGCAACAACAGCATACTGATGGGGTCCAAAACAATGCTTTAGATGCTCATCTCAATTGAGATAAGCGCGCATACAACATTAAATATCTGATTATCAAGCGTTTACAATTTCTAATTCTTTTCAATTGAAAACGGCCCGAAAGGACAGATATAATTAGAAGCGGAAGAAAAAATAGCCTAATTTTGCCACATAGTTAATTTAATTTTTTATGTGAGCTTATGAAAAAAATCTTTTACTTTCTGTTGTTTGCAGCAATATCAGTTCAGACAGCACGTGCATCGGGCGACTCGCTCCTCGTAGGACATTGCGTAGGCAGAATATCTGATGAATGCAAAGTGTTTAACGGCGATGCCGGCCATGTCAGTGCGGCAACGATAATTCCGGCTGAAACAATGCGGCATTATCAGGGCAACAGACTGACAGCCCTGCGCTTTGCCGTTGTTTCAAAACTTAAAATTGACAGTATAAACGTCTGGGTGCGTGAAAAGTCAACAGACAATAATATAGCAGACGTTATGTTGAAGAAGAGTCAGTTTGACAAAGGCTGGAACCAGGTGAGCCTTCCTAAAGCAATAGATATTGAAAATAAAGACTATGTATTGGGAATGACATATTATCAAAGTGCAACAGGATATGTCATATCAACAGTATCAAAAGACACGGAAGGCGGACTGCTTACACAAATTGACGACGGCGAATGGCAAGACCGCAGCCATGAGGGCTTAGGAGTGCTGAGCATGGAAGGCGTCGTAACGGGCAACAGCCTGCTGCAACATGATGTATGCATAGCCGAAACGGAAATTAGCGACGACAGCATAAAACTTGGTAACACTATTACGCTCTCGGCCATAATACGAAACAACGGACTTCAGCCAGTATCCTCTGTTTATGCCAAGGTAAGCCCTGAAGGAATGGAGCCGTTCTACAGGACTATACAGCTCGACAGGACAATCTCATACCGCGACTCGGCGTCAGTGGAAATAGACTTCAAGCCTGAATATGAAGGCACAGGCCTGACATCAGACGTAGAGATTGTAGGAGTGGACAACTACGAAGACGAATGGACCGACAACGGATATCACACATATATATATACCGTGAAAGAGCATCTCTTCATGAAAAAGATGCTTATGGAATACTTCACGGGCGAGTCGTGCGGCAACTGTCCGCGTGTAGGCGGATTTGTAGACAGGCTCATTGATGAGCACCCGCAAAAAAGCCGCATCATATCAATAGAGCATCATACATACGGAACCGATCCTTTCTCGGTTTCAGACAGTCGCAGCTATGCCTCTATGTTTGAAGTTGACGGCGCGCCATGGCTGCTATACGACCGCAATCCGCAAAATCTGATATGTCCGGGATGGACAGAAGAAGACATGGTGTGGAACTTGACAGACCAGACTCTGTCTGAACCGACCACGGTGTACGTGCATCCTGAGGCTCAGATAAGCAAAGACTCTACGAACGTATATGTTACGGTAGACTGCGAGATTAACGAACAATTTTCTCTCGACAATCCCAGATTAACCGTATTCCTCGTTGAGGACAAGATGCCGGCCGTACTCCAATATTTCTATGACGACCGCATAGGTGAGAAATTCTATTTTAAAGGCGATGAATACATTCACCGCAATGTGCTGAGAGCCACAGACAGCAAATGGGGTGAGCCTATAACCTTTAAAGACAACGCCACAAAGTATGAATGCTCCTTCACGCTTACGGAGGATATGAAGAAAAACTTTAAGAATCTTTATATCGTTGCCTTTGTCGGCAATTACGACGAGAACGACAACCAAAACTGTAAGGTGGAAAACATAGACCGCTTCGAACTGCGCAAGGCAAGCATCAACGAGGAAGGCACAGACATCAGCCTCAACCACACGGAAGGCAGCATACGCACAGTTTACTACAACGTATCAGGACAGCGCATTGCAGAGCCGCAGAAAGGACTGAACATAGCTGTCAGCACTGATTCAAAAGGAAATATTGTAAACGTTCACAAATTTATCAAATAATTTTTTACTTGTTATGCTTAAACAAATGCTATTCACAATGCTTCTGGCAGTGCCAGTGGCATTAAACGGACAAAATCTTAGCATAAGGAATGCCGGAAAGCAACTTGTGCTCAAGAGTGTCAACGACAAAGGTGACCGAAACCGGCACCAAGTAAGAACAAACGTCCATAAAGGCACCATCACGCTGCGTGCTACAAAGCCAAACAAAGTGGACGGAAAAACAACCACATGCTATTTTCAGGGCTCCTCTTACATCAATTCTTATGATGAAGAGGTAACGTGGGCATCAACGTTTGTTTTCGACCACAGTCAGAACACCGTAAAAATAGACAATCTTTTCGGGCCGATACTTGAAGACTGGCTATACGACGACGTAAGCATTACGGCAAAGACCGAAGGCAATCAGATTATATTCCCCGTGGCCTCACCATATCGCGGAGATGAAAGCAACACCATCGTAGGCACAATAGACAACGACTATGTATCACTGCTGGCAGGCGAACTGGTGAACAATCCCGACGGATCACAAGGCGTGAATCTGGAAAACGAACTACGTCTTTATATCAACAGCGACACGACAGAGATATCATCTAACGGAAAAGTGGTGCTGCTGTATGAAGTGTCTGAAGACTACGGCGAGGGCATAATCTACGACTACCGTGACGGATACGTTCTGAAACGGCTCTCAGATGAAGCTGTATCTGAAATAAGCACCGACAATATTGACTTCGGCGAATGTTACTACACCGAAAAGATAACCAATTATATCACTCTTAGCTCGCTGGGCGCAACACCTGTAAAATACTCTGTCAGCTTTGACAATCCGGTGTTCACTACGACACAAGAGACAGGCACTGTATATATTGACGAACCGGTGGATATCCCGATAATCTTCACCCCCGGAACCCCAGGACAATACAACGGCACAATGACCATCAACGCCGCCGACTCTGTCTACAAGGTAAACATAACCGGAAAGGCACTTGACATTCCTAACGACTTCAGTCAGCTCATAGTTGAAGGAGACAAGAATTTCTTCTACAAATGGGACAATATCTCTGCATGGCCTTGGACTTCGGAAGACACATGGGCATCAAACAATAACGACAAGAAACAGGACGGCGACGCCACTCTGACAGGATTCTACAAATCAGAAAAGCCTACACGAATGACGTTCGACTATGATATTTCAGCCGAATCGCCCGACTCCCTGATAATGTTTGTTGACAACGACCGTGCCTTCGGCTACACTGACGATGTTACAGGCTCTTTCTCTTACATTCTGCCTAAGGGTGAACATACCGTAAGATGGATCTTCACAAAAGAAAATTCAGGTTCCAAAAAGGATTATGTGTCTTTCGGAAACATACGCTTCTCTGAGGCCACAGAATATGAAGGAATATCTCCTGACAACAGTGCACGGAACTTTGTTGCAGACGGATGGGGCATCTACGACAAGCGACTGCGTCCCGTATCGCCGTCAGGCACACTTACATTTGAAGTAAACACGGAAGGCAACGAAAGCGTGGTTGACTTTGACGTGCAGGCCACAGAACTGTCGCCGCTCAAAATCAGTGCCGACGGAAATGCTGCCATGACTGCCACATGCGACACAATATGCCACATAGACCTCACCGGCACAGGCAAGCACACCATTAAGGTTGAATTTGCCGGCTCAGACGACAGTGAGACCGAAACAAGATGCGAACAGCTGACATCTATCAGCAACATCAGGACCTTCAACGGATATTATACTGAAATGAGCTCTAAATACATCCTCATAGGCGACAGCTATTTCAACACTGAAAGCAACTATACAGCCACCGACGGAATTGAGGGTGTAAACTGTCCTGTTGACATCAAGATAACCAATACGGGAAGATTCTTCATGTATAACCTGTTCCCCATCACCGACCTTCACTACCGCACCATCTGCGGAACTGTAAATGACGGAATGATTAAGATACCTACACTTGCCAACACCAACCTTGGTACTTATGCGGCATACAGCGACGAGACCTATATGTTTGAAGGAAGAACAGGTGACCGCTGGTGGCTTGTAAGCGGCGACATAAAAGGCGGTTCTAAAAAAGCTGACTATCTGTTTACAGACACTCTCAACATTGAAGCTGACGCCAACTATGACATGCTAGTGCCGCAAACAGGCTTCGGACTATGGCGAACATACAGATTCAACAACTCAGGCATTACTGAATTCCTTAAGGAAGGTGTACGATTTGAGAAGGTAACCGAAAACGCTGCAATAATATCTTCAACCGAAAGCATCAACTTCGGCGAGCCTTTTGCAAATACTGGCTCACTGAAAAGAAAGGTTGTGTTTGTCAACAAGGGAATGACACCTACCGACTGCAGTGTTGAGATAAACGGCGGAGACGGAGCTTACACTGTTTCGCCCACGACATTTGAGCTTCAACCCATGCAAAGCAAGACGGTAACCGTGACATTCATGCCTAAACTCGTAGGAACACACGACGCAGAACTCGTGGTTTACTCTGAAGGAGAAGACTGCAAAGTCAAAATTGAAGGAAACGTAAAGGCTCTGCCTGACTACAGCTCGCTCGTCAATGAAGGTAAAGAACTCATCACATCATGGGAGACATCTTCTGAGTATCCGTGGCTGATAAATGACAACGAAGCCTACAGCACCAACACCAACCACGACAACACCACATCAGAACTTACAATGAACTTCAGCGTACCTGAAGGAAAACTGGCACGCCTGAGCTTTGACGCCAACTTTGCCGTTGAACCTGAAGGCGACATTTTCCACGTTACAGTAAACAATGTCGACGTTGTCAAGATGGATCAGTCGCGCCGCAATCTCGTAGGCACATACATTATGCCTGCCGGCGATTACAAGGCTGTGTTTGCACACATAAAAGACTACACGACACTGATACCTTCAGCCGACGTATCAAAGATAAGCAACATACGCATAGACCTCATTGACGACAAAGCCGACGCCGCATTCATGCACGCGCCACGCTACCACTACGACCTTATTGCTCCATTAGACAGGGCTACTGACACTTACTGCTGGATTATCAACAAGGGAACAAATCCGCTTACCATAACTGGTGCCGAAGCAGAAAAACCATTCTCTTTAGAGGTTCCGTCAACACCTGTCGCACCCGGCGACACCCTGGCCATACCTGTAAAGATTCAGCCTACTGCTCCCGGACTCTACAGCAGCAAGTTTATATTCCATACTTCAGCCGGCGACGTTACATGCGACTATGACGCACAAGCCGACTATGTACGCTATCTCGGAGATTTCGACGGAGCTACTCTTGACTTCCCCGTATGCACATACTACACCAGCTATTGGGTTTATCCTATCTACACCCAGTCTATTTACTTTGAAAAGGATATGGAAGGACTTAATGGTGCGCAAATCACGGAGATGACTTATCAGACTGTAATGGAAGCAGATATCGACTATACATCAGCTGACGTAAACTACCGTATAGGAACAACCTCGGCCAATGAAGTAAGCGAGAATCATCCAGAAGGCCTGACCACGGTATACAGCGGAGAACAGATTGACATCGTCAACTATGAGCAGACGATTAAATTTAACGAGCCTTTCACCTATAACGGAGGCAACCTTATTGTGGCACACGACATGAATGCACGCGAAGGGTTCGACATACAGGTATATTATTACAGCGGACCAGCAAACTCTGGCTCAAGCGGTATTTATCTTCCGGGCACACCAAGTTTCGGACTGATGAAGAAGACCTACGTTCCTACCCTGCGACTGAAATATATACCGAAAGAGGGCACATCTGTTCAGGATGTCACAAGCGGACAGGTTGAAAAGGTTGAATACTTCGACATCACAGGCATGCGCATTCCGTCAATGAGAAAGGGCGTCAACATCGTGCTGACAACCTATAAGAATGGCAAGACAACAACACAGAAAGTTGTGGTAAAGTAACAACTGCAACAAATTAAACATCGGAGCTTCATTAATTCTCTTTTGTCCAAGGGCCATATTTTCACTCTCAAAGAGTAAAAAATATGGCCCTTTTCTATTATCTATATAAACAAGAATATAAGCCGAATGGCTAATGCTCCTTCAACGACTTGATATACTCGCTCGGCGAAACTCCTTCAATACGCTTGAACGCTGAGAGGAACGTACTGCGCGACTTAAAACCACACTTCTCTGATATAGCCGTAATGGTAAATTTTCTATATTCAGGAAGGGCTATCATCTTCTTGAAAGCCTCTACCCTAAACCCGGCAATATAATCATAGTAATTGGTGTGCATAAACAAGCTGAACAACTGCGACAGCTCATGGGCAGAACAGTTTATACCATCAGAAATGTCACGCATCTGCAAATCTTTATTCAGATACGGCTTATGTTCTTTCATATAATCATTCAGTTTTTTCTGAAGTATGTCAGCTTGCTCCTGCGAAAGACGCTTACTTTGATATTTCTGATTATTGTCTGATATTTCTTCAGTCTCATGCAGTGAATCTGCATTCTCCTGTACTTGCTCTGATTCCTCCTTACCCTTTACTTTTCTTTCCACTGCACGCCTTACTAAAATCCAGCCAGCAATGCAAGCCAGCACAATTAAGACAGCGGCACAAGCAACGGCAAACCAATCAGACACGACGATAACTTTCATTGTCATACAGATTTCAGGCATACCGCATACTTCAATGCGCAACACATACGTACCGGCAGGTACACCACTATATGACAACGACGGAGACGATGTTACATGCCATTCATCTTCAAATCCTTCCAGACGATACTTATAGCTCAGGCCTGACATATTAGCCTGGGCAAGACATGTAAACATAAGGTTAAACGAACCTTCTCCCTTTTTAATGTGTAGCGTATTGTCAAAATTTACCCTGCTCACCTCTTCTGCCGTAAAGACATGGTCTGAAATTATTTTGGTTACTGCTATCGGTATAGTGTCAAAATCATGTGACATCAAATCCTTTTCATGCGCCCAAACCAGGCCTTTGTCTGTTGCCATCCAATACTTTTGGTCTAAAACAGAATATCCATACGAGTTCTGCTCTATCAGCAAACCCGGCAATCCGTCAATATAGCCAAGTTTTCGGAGTTTGCCATTGCGTAAAAGATTTACCGACTGTTCCGTACACGCAAAAAGCAGCATCTCTGTGCCACGAACGAAACAGAAAGAGGGGACAGACTCGTTTATGTCATACTTCTTGACCGCAAATTCTGTTACCTCCTGATTGCTCATTACAGGAAATCCTCTTACAGGCACAAAAAGCATCATCCCGTTGGCCATGTGATATATACGCCGCATATTGCCGCAATCTGCCAGAAATTTTGGAACTTTCCCACTAAATATATACTTTCCGTTGCGTAAAGTAAGAGTCTGTATTCCACAATCGGTTGACAACCAGCCTTTACCATAGCTGTCAAAATCAATACCCATAACATAGTTGCCTGCAATATCACTGTTTTCCTTTGTAAACAGCTCTGTAACGTTATTTGCAGCATCATATCGCAAAAGCCCTTTGTCCGTAGCAAACCACAAACATCCATTTCGATCTGTTACAGACGAAAATACTGATCCATAACCAAAAACAGATTTCACCGTAAAAGTGTTCATATCAACAAGCCGCACACCGCAATCTGTTCCAACGACATAGTTTCCTGGCATTGCCATCAAGCCTGTAACGATATTGGCATCAAGTTCTCCTGATGGAATTTTCACAAGTTTACCGTTCTTCAAATTCGTTATATAAAGTCCGTCGTCTGTACCCCATAACAACCAGTCGCCCTTTCTAAAACAGGTGTATACCCTTGTTCCTCTGGTTGTCAGCACTGATGGTATTGAGAACACATGAAAAATATTTCTGTTATAATATGTATAATCAACTCCGGCCTTTATACTTCCAAACCAATTACATCCATATTTATCACGATAAAAAGTCATAAGGTCTGCAATCCTTATTCTTACATTATCGGATGATGCTTCTTCAGAATAACGGTTCACCACGACATTTCTTTCTGTATTTATCTCGTATGCACCATATGCAGCAGTTGCCACAAGTAGAGACTTGCCATCTTTATTCATGTCAGATATTTGGCCATGAAACATATAGTGAGAAAACTCACGCTCTGCATCACTCTTCTGCCACACACCACTGTCAGAAGTGCCAATAAAAAGACGCCTGCCTATCCTAACCAATGAAACAGGTTCCTTTTTGGTATGGCAGACAGATCCGTCGGATACACTGGACATGTTTCTAAATACAGCAATACCCTTTTTCCCTGCGACCCATATACGTTTACCGTCGCCGGACATATCTGTTATATTATCACCAAAACTGCGGTCTTTTATTTTACAGCGAACCACCTTGTTGCCTTTAATCAGGTAAAGTCCTCTGTTTGTTCCTACATAACAGGCCGTTTCTGATATTTTCAATAGGCACGTAACTCTGCCTTTTATAACATCTTCAAAGCATCTTGTCAACTTAAGCTCACGTTTGTCTAATTTCCACAACCCCATATAGCTTCCAACCAGCATCCAGCGGTTGTCAATATCTGAAAGGCAACTCACAATACGCATGTCCTGTGGAATATTTTCGGTAAAAGGTATATTAATAACCCTCTCCCCGTCAAAACGATCAATGCCAATTGTCGTTCCAAAATAGACAAAGCCTTGTCTGTCGCGTGTAACAGCCAATACAGTGTTAGAGGATAACCCATTAACCGTTGTCAACCCATTAACACCTTCATCCATGGCACGAAGATTCAAGACAAAAAGAGACAAAAAAAGACTTACTAGAATGCACAAACACATTCTCGCTCTTAAAAATCTTTTTAATAATGAACTATATTCCAACGTATAATATACTTACAATACTTTGCAAAGATAAATAAATTAAAAATTATTACAAAATAATAATAATTTTTCCTTGACAAAATACAAGACAAGACATGTCTTGTATACAAACTATTTGTTTTCGACACAAAGTCTTTTTATATGATTATAAGTTTTATATTTCAGAATATAGATAAACTTACCTTAATAAGATTTTCTTCCATCCTTATCATATAAAAAGCAAGATAACATAAGAAATGTCTCCACAACACGATGCACGATTATTATGTGTGCCGTGTTGCAGAGACAACATTACCCAATAAAAACAATCTTAAAACCCAAAATCGGTCAGCAGACCGCATATTATGTTCATCAGCCCAACTAATACCTTCGTCTGTCATTGTGCTTTCTGTCGGCATCTTGCCGTTAGCCTTATCCTTACACAGGCAGCCACGACGGCGTAAAAGATGACGGCTGTAAGCTCAATATAAGACATGGATGCGGCTGAAACATGAAGAAATCATTAAATAAAAAGCCCGCACCTGCCACACGGCAACAAGAACGATAGGCACAAATTGCCATAAGGCTTTCCGTAACGGAACGGCACGACTGCCAGAACCGCACGAAACTGCCGGCACGGGCCTTGGCGCTGTCAGTCTCAGCGCTTTATAAAACTTTTGATGTTGTCAGGTATTACGGGCATGGCGCCGCTCTGTGTGCACACATAGGCTGACACCTTTACCGCAAGGGCATGGGCATCCCTGACGTCCATGCCGCTCAATATGGCGGCACAGAACGTGCCTGTGAACGAGTCGCCCGCTCCTACAGTGTCTGCCACCTCTACTATCGGAGTCTCCTGGAAGGACACGCTCCCGGGTGTGAACACGTAGCTGCCGTTGACGCCGCATGTCAGCACAAGCATGTCAAGGTTGTACTTGCCAAGTATCAGCCAGCACTTGTTGCTCATGTCAAGCCCCGGATAGCCGAACAGGCGGCCTATCACGACGAGCTCCTCGTCGTTTATCTTCAGTACGTTGCAGCGCTTCACCGACTCGCTTATCACTTCCTTCGTGTAGAAGTTCTGGCGAAGGTTGATGTCGAATATCTTCAGGACGCCCTTGTCTGAGGGCATCGCGTCGAGGAACTTGCCGATCGTTTCGCGCGAAACTACATTGCGCTGGGCCAGAGAGCCCCAGCAAACCGCACGGCAGTCGCGGGCAAGGGCCTCAAGCTCCGGGGTGAAGGGGATGTTGTCCCAAGCAACGTTCTCGCGGATGTCATACGTCGGGATGCCGTCGTCGTCGAGCGTAACCTGAACAGTGCCCGTAGGATAAGGAACGCGAGGCATCATGTATTTAAGACCTTTGTCGTCAAGGGCGGCGAGGGTCTCGTCGCCTAAGCGGTCGTCGCCCACGGCGCTGACGGCTACTGAGTCGAAGCCGAACTGGCCGGCATGGTAGGCGAAGTTGGCAGGAGCTCCGCCCAGCTTCTTGCCGTCGGGAAGAACGTCCCAAAGGGCTTCGCCAAGACCTACTATTATATCTTTCATATCGTTATGCTTGTTTGTTTGAAATTTGTCAATGTTTTACCTTGTTTATATAATAAAGGAGATAGACCACGCCGACCGTCATCACGCCTACGGCTCCAGCCTGGCCTGCAGCGTCGGAGGCGAAGCCCATCAGAAGGGGGAACACGGTGCCGCCGAAAAGGCCCATGATCATCAGGCCAGAAACCTCGTTCTGACGATCGGGGACTGAAAGAAGCGCCTGAGAGAACACTATCGAGAAGATGTTAGAGTTGCCGTAGCCTACAAGCGCTATCGCAGTGTAGAGCACGGCCTTCGACGTGCCGAAGAACATGCCGCACATGCTCAAAGCCATCATTACAACGCTTATGGCGAAGAACACGCGGTTGTTCATCACGCGGAGGAAGAACGAGCCTGTCAGGCAGCCTGCCGTACGGAAGATGAAGTAGAGGCTCGTGGCGAAGGCGGCGTCGTTAAGGCTCATACCAAGACGCTCTATAAGGAGCTTGGGCGCAGTGGTGTTGGTGCCGACGTCGATGCCAACATGGCACATGATGCCAAGGAAGGACAGAAGGACGATGGGCTTGCCGAGAAGGCGGAGGCAGTCGCCGAAGCCCGAAACCTTGCCAGCAGGGGCTTCTTCCTTAATGGGGGTTACCAGCAGAAGGAGCGTGGCAAGAACGCCTGCAACAAAGTATACCAGGAACAGAACGCGCCAGCCCATGCCCAGAGAAGGAAGCACGCCAGTGGCGCCCCACATGGCTATGTAGGGGGCGAGGAAAGAGGCGATGGCCTTGATGAACTGACCGAACGTAAGGGTGCTGGCAAGGTTGTCGCCGCGGATTACGGTCGAGATCAGCGGGTTGAGCGATGTCTGCATCAGGGTGTTGCCTATGCCGAGCAGAGAGAACGACAGAAGCATTATGGCGAAGCTCTCGCCGAAGAGCGGAAGAACGAGCGACACGGCAGTCACGGCAAGAGACAGCAGCACCGTATTCTTGCGCCCGATGCGGTTCATAAGCATGCCTGTGGGCACTGAGAAGATAAGGAACCAGAAGAACACCAGCGAGGGGAACACGTTGGCGACGGAGTCGCTCAGCCCAAGGTCTGACTTCACGTAGTTGGAGGCTATGCCGACCAAGTCGACAAAACCCATGGCGAAGAAGCAGAACATCACAGGGATGAGATATATGGTCTTGGTTGGTTTCATAAGTTATTTGTTTAAAGGATATACAACGAGCGAGGCCGACTTCTTCTTGCCGTCGCACTTAACTGAGATGCTGTTGTATGGCTCTGACGGGAACACGAGGTTGGTCATAACCGAGCGTCCGCCGTTGGCAAAGGCCTCAACGCTGCAGTTGTCTACATAAAGGCGCAGCTCGTTGAGCTTAGATCCTACAACGGGAGCCACAGACACGGCAGGGAACTGGTCGCTGAACGAAACGTTTCCGCTCTTGCGGCGGTCGAAGCTCAGTGTGCCTTTGGCTGCATCATACATCATGCTTACGTTCTCGCCCTTTGTGTTAGAGAGCACAAGCTCAACGTTGCCGGCATTGTCATTGCCCAGAGTGAGCACCACCTCATAGGTGCCGCGCGGCTTGCTGAACATCTTGCTTATGGTCTTCGAGCCTGAAATATTCTTCTTCACGGCAGCCTTTCCTCTCATTTTCTCGTTCTCTACAGAAGGCTTCGAGGCCAGATATTCTGTCGTTCCGTCTGTATAGAGATACAGGTCGCGCGCAATGGTGTTGGCACTTCTATACTGCTGTGTGGGCGCCTGGTTGGCATACTGCCAGTTGCTCATCCAGCCTATCATTATGCGGCGTCCGTCGGGAGCATTGTCAAAAGTTACTCCGGCATAGTTGTCCTTGCCATAGTCGGCCCATTTTGTAACCTCTGGCTTTGTGTCACAGGTAAACTTGTGGCCGTCGAATGTTCCGGTGAAATACTGTGTGGCGCTGCCGCCTGCAGGTCCGCCGGGGTTTATGTTGCACACAAGCACCCACTTGCTGTAGTTTTTGCCTTCAACCGGCAGTTCAAAGAGGTCGGGGCACTCCCACACGCCCTCATGGCATCCGTAGCCCTTGCCGAAGCTGCTCTCATAGGTCCAGTCTTTCAGGTTGGCCGAAGAGTATATGCGCATCTCCTGTCCTGCTGCCAGAATCAGAATCCAGCGGCCGCTCTTTTCGTGACGGAACACGTGCGGATCGCGGAAGTCTGGCACGTCGGCAGTCAGAATTGGGTTGCCGTCATATTTGGTAAATGTCTTTCCGTTGTCAGTGCTGTAGGCCATGCTCTGCGTCTGGTTCTCGCCTGCCGTGGTGTAGAATGCCACTACGGCTCCGGCACCAAACCCGGCGGTATTGTCCTTGTCAACCACGCAGCTGCCGCTGAAGATTGTGCCAAGGCCGTCGGGTTCAATGGCCAAGCCTTCGTCGGTCCAGTTTACGAGGTCACGGCTTGAGGAGTGTCCCCAGGTCATGTTCTCCCATTGTGAACCGTACGGATTGTATTGATAATAAAGATTGTATACGCCGTCTTTATAGAACATTCCGTTAGGGTCGTTCATCCAGCCGTATGCAGGCGTGTGATGATATGCGGGACGGAACTTCTCGCGGTTAGCAGTGTCAAAGGTGTCGGCATAAGAAATGTTCTTCCAGCAGGCATAATCTTTCATTGCCGTAGGCTTGCCGTCAACTCCGTTTACATGGAAGTCGAACAAAACCTTCTTGCCGTCAAGATTCGAGATGTCCAGCGGAACGTAATAGTCTATATTGTCTGTGGCAAGCTTTACGTTCAATGTCTTTACAACATTATTGTCAACAATCACTTTGACATTGGTTATTTCTGATGACTCCTGCACAGGCAGCAGCACATAGCGGCTATTGCCCTCAGCGCGCATAATACAATGCGACTTGCTCAGGAAAGACACATTACAATTCTGTGCAGCCACCTGAAAAGAGGCTGTTCCAAGAAGTAATGCTACAAGTATATTTCTTATTTTCATGATTATATTCTTTATATATCCTAAAAATTTTTCTCTATTCAAGACGGAACGGTTAATATTTTGCAGGTTCTGATCAGAGCTGTTATTTGTTCAAAATACGTTTCAGCACTTAACAAGGCACACTCTTCTGTTATGCTGTATCCTTTATGAATCTGCAATGTCGGCAGCATTCCTGCATGCTGCACCTACACGACCGCCGTCATTATAATTTTACCAATGTATACAATATTGGCAATATCCTTTTAAAAACAATCTTATTACCTTTAAAAGATACATCCGCACGAAATCTTATGCAAAATACATCGCACATCCGCCGGATGTATCTTCATCAACTTAAAATACCTATCATCTTCTATTCCATGAATGCAACCGGCAATTATCCTTTAATCATAATTCTGATTCTGGGTGTATAATCCAGGTATGTAGAACAACTGATTATAAGGTATCGGGAAGAACTCGTTCTTGCCTGCCGTAAAGTGAGCATCGCGGTAATACTGTCCGTAATGCTGTTCCCTGGCACTTGTAACATTGCCGTTTTCATCGTATGATACTGGCGCGCCTTCCATCACGTTGCCGTTGTGGTCGAAGAAGCTGTATGTAGAGTTCTGCTCGCTTGCGAAGTAAGCGTTAAGTGTCTGAGAAGCAACACCCCAACGGCGCAGGTCGAAGAAGCGTCCGTTCTCCATAGCCATCTCAAGACGGCGCTCCCAGCGCAGGCACTTGCGTGCGTTCTCCTTGTTGTCGAAATACGGAGAAACAGGATATTCTGCTATCTGGCACTGGTCGGCAGCATATTCAATGTGCTTGTTCACAGAGTTGGCAGCACGGCGTCTGATATCGTTGATGATGACGCGGGCCTCAGACAGACGGCCGAGTTCGATGAGTGCTTCAGCACGCATAAGCATGACATCTGTATAACGTATTACATAGTCGTTTGTTGCAAAAGCCTGCCATGAATCATTGAATGTTTCACCCTTAGAACGCTGCGGAACTTCCTTAAGCGATGTATAATAGCCATAGTCGGTAGCGTCGCGAGAGTTAGCCATAGTCTGCGTATATTCCTTCTCGTATTTGTATGGGAAAGATGGCATGCCTACAGTATGGAACAATCTCGGATCCCACTTCTGTGCAGTAGGCTGTCCGTTGATAGGATAGTCAACACTGTCGTTGTAATTGTCAAACATTGGCAGACCGTCCTTTGTCTTGAAGGCATTTACGAGGTTCTGAGAAGGCTTGTGGAAATCCCATCCGCAAGACCACATACCCCAGCAGCCGTTAAGCATTACCGACCAGTTGGCACGGCCGTAAGTAGTATGGTCGTCCTCATAGTCAGAACACTGTACTGCAAACACAGACTCTTTACTGTTCTTATATTCGGGAAGGAAAATGTCGCCATAATCCTCGAGATAACCGTAATCAGAGTTGACAACTTCGTCGGTGTATATCACAACGCTGTCCATATAGTTTGTGTTGATGTGGTCAACACCTGTACCTGCTTCATATCCGTTACCCCATGCGAGGTTAAGATAGCATTTTGCAAGGTATGCAGCGGCTGCCACCTTGTTGGCACGGCCGTCCTGTCCCGGCTCTTTTACCGGCAAAACATCGTAAGCAACCTTAAAGTCGCTGATAATCTTGCCGAAGAGTTCTTCATAAGTGTACTGGTCATTTCTTACAGACTCCTGTGTTCCGTCGTCTTCTACCCTCTCATCAATCCAAGGTATTTTACGGAATACGGTGAGCAGCTTATAGTAGAAATGACCACGGAGGAATTTAACCTCAGCCACACGCTGGCGTGTAGTCTCGGCTCCGAGCTTGCTCTCGCCGTTACGTTCAAGTGACAGCAATGCACGGTTGCAGCGAGACACGGCACAATAAAGATGATACCACAGCTCGTCCATCTCACCCGGAGTGGTAGAAGTCAGTGTTGTCCATATATCCATGGCATGATATCCTGTATCATTAGGTCCGCTTCCGCCCTTAAGACAGTCGTCAGACGTTATGTCTCCATAAGGAAAGAGATTAAACGGATATGAGAACCAGCAGTCGCCGAGCATGGCGTAAGCAGAGGTAACCATTCCTTCAGGATCAGAAAAGGCCTTATCCTCGTCTACCACAGCAGTAGGAGTATAGTCAAGAAAATCGTCACAGCTTGTCAGCGTAAAGCCCAGGACGCATGCTGCTAATATGCTATATATCTTTTTCATTTTGATAAATCGTTAAAATGTTAGAAACTTAATTGTAATCCGAATGAGAGTGATGTTGACAACGGATAGTTCCAGTCCGGGTTCTCCGGATCAGGACATGTAAGGCTTGAACTCTTTATTGTAAGCAGGTTCTGGCCTGAAAGATAAACGCGTGCACTTGTCATCTTAAGCTTTGAAATAAGACTTGAAGGGAATGTGTATCCCACCTGCAGCGTACGCAGTTTCAGATAAGATCCGTTCTCAACGAAATAGCTTGATGCGCGGCCTTCGTCGGCTGTATTGGTCGTTGACAGCCTCGGGATGGTTGAGCCGGTATTGTTGGTGTTCCATGCGTTGAGCAGTCGGTTACCCTTGTTAGATCCTGCGTCAGTAACAGCCCAAAAGTCTGTCTGGAATTTCTGGTTGTTATAAACATCCTTGTCGTAAACGCCCTGCCAGAACATGCTCAGGTCGAAACCTTTATATGTAAGGCCTATGTTGATGCCATAAGAGAACTTAGGAACGGGATTGTAGATCCAATCCTGGTCATCAGAGTTGATAACACCATTCTTGTCGAGGTCGGCGTATTTAAGTCCGCCCACACGCGCATTGGCCTGACCGGATGCATTAACTTCCTCTTGTGTCTGATAAAGTCCCTCAACAACGTATCCTACTATTGAACCATAAGGCTGTCCTGACTCTACGAGATTCTCCTTAGACGTATGAGCATAAGAGCCTGTTGCTGTTTCGGGCAGTGATGTAACCTTGTTGCGGAAGAAGTCGGCGTTGGCGTTGATATCGAGTCCAAGTCCGCATGGCAGTGTCTTGCGGTATCCGAGCATAAACTCCATACCCCAGTTGCGCAGCGAAGGACCATTCATCCATGTTGCACCACCCTCGCCCTTTGTACCGATATATGCCGGATTGATAAGCATGTCGTCGACATCCTTGATATACCAGTCGATAGAACCATAGAGCATGTTGTGGAACAGCGTAAAGTCTGTACCTATATTATATTGTGTGGCCGACTCCCACTTCAGGTTTGCATTAGGCAGCTGTGTGGCACGGTATCCAGAAGGGAATGTGCCCGAGCCCTGAAGGAAAAGGTCATAGGCTGTAGAGGTTATACGGTCTAATCCATAATCAGCGACATACAGTCCGAATTGTGCGTTATTGTCTATAGCCTGGTTACCGGTCTTACCCCATGACAAACGTATTTTCCAGTCGTCTAACCAGTCTTTTTCAAGCAGTTTGGATACACGGAAGCCTAATGTGGCTGCGGGGAATGTACCCCAGCGGTTGCCCTTGCCGAAACGTGAAGAACCGTCGCGGCGCATCGTGAACGAAGCCAAGATAAGATCATCATAATTATAGTCAACCTTACCGAAGAAAGAAGCAAGCCTGTATCCTACCATTGCGCCGGCAACGCGGGCTGTGCCTGTTGCAGCGTTAGGCCACATATAGTCAGGATCTTCGAGTGCATAGCCTTCATTGTAGCCAGACCAGTCGATAGAGTTCTGCTTTGACAACTCGACACCCAGCAGAACAGAGAAATCATGCTTGTCGGCAAGCGTAAAGTTGTAAGTGGCTGTGTTAGACCATGTCCAGTTCATATCATTCTTGTTAGAGAGCGTTGTGCTTGCAACGTTGTTGTTGACGATATCTGAATGGAATGTATGATTCATCGACTGTATAAAAGATGTATAGAAGTCGATACCGAAACTTGAACGGAGCACAAGGCCTTCAATCGGCTTCAGCTCTACGTATGCATTACCGAACAGACGCCAGTAGTCAAGATGGTTATCACGGTTCTGATACATCTCGCGGAGCGGGTTCTGACGGTCGGACATGCTTCCTACAGGACCACCGAATGTTGTTCCGTCAGTCTCATATACCGGCACGATAGGAGCCATTTTCAAGGCATTCTCCATTGGCGCACAGTCAACTTGTCTCGACCATGTTATGGTGAAGTTTTCGCCTACTGTCAGATTCTTGTTAATGTTGTAAGAAGAATTCATTCTGGCAGAAATATTCTCAAACGAAGTATACTTCAATATACCCTCGTTCTTTTTGTATCCTAAAGAGAATAATGCCGAATATTTGTCTGTTGCGTTAGATATAGACAGGTCGTAGTTCTGAGAGAAACCTGTACGCGAAATCTCGTCAAGCCAGTCTGTATCTGAATATTTCATTGTTTTTGCGCTGTTGATAAATCCGTCATAACGGCCGTTTACAGTATAATTCTCATACTGTTCTGTTGCCGGATTCCATACCGTGATAGGGGTTCCGTTGGCGGCGTTGAGATTAAGTCCGTAGTTGGCTGCATATGTAACAGGGTCTATTCCGTCGTTCAGGGCTGCCTGAGCCATTGCAGTGGCATATTCGGCAGAGTTACACAGGTTCATCAATGACTGTGATGTGTAGAACGAAGCCGTAAGATTTGCAGAGAAGTCAACCTTCATCTTGCCGCCTTTCTTACCCTGCTTTGTCGTGATAATGATGACGCCGTTAGACGCGCGCGAACCATAGATAGAAGCCGAAGCCGCATCCTTAAGCACCTGCATGCTCTCAATGTCGTTAGTGTTAAGAGAGTTGAGAGACATTGTTGTTGGCACACCGTCGATTACGAAAAGCGGGTCTTGTGAAGAGTTGAACGAACCGATACCACGTATTCTTACTGTTCCTGTTCCTATTGGCGAACCGTTGCCTGTAACAGTCATACCCGGAACACGGCCCTGCAATGCACGCATCGGGTCGGCATCAGGACTTGTCTTCAGATCGTCTGTCGAAACTACAGACACAGATCCTGTAAGGTCGGCTTTACGCTGAGTGGTATAACCTGTTACAACAAGTTCGTCCATAATGTTTCCGGCTTCCTCGAGCTTTACAACCATGTTCTGACGCGCCGGAAGCGTCACTGTGTTGTAACCTACATAAGAGATTCTGATCTTGGCGCCTTCCTTCACCTTTAATTTAAAGTTTCCGTCTATGTCGGTTACAGCACCGTTTGTCGTACCTTCTTCAAGCACACTGGCTCCAATAACCGTCTCACCTTGATCGTCTTTCACCGTACCGCTGACTTCCATCGTTGTCTGAGCCGTGGCATACAAGCCGAAACTCATTAAGACGAAGAACAGCACAATACGCTTTACGCTTGATAGCATTAGTTTAATGTTCTTCATATTTTTACTGCGTTTTTATGGTTTAATAAATTGTTTATCGTGACTTTTGTCGCTAGCAAAATTATTTAGATTATGAAATTTCTGTTAACAATTTTATACCAATGAATTAAAAATTTCGTTCATGTAACAAAATTTACATACTTTGTACGATTTCTGTGGCCTATTTTGCCCGTTTCATAGCCAATAAAGCCTAAAAGGGCTACACACTTATTAACATTTTCTTTATATTCCTTGATGCGGCAACAGAGATATGCCGTGGCTGGACACGGCGGCAGAGCAGGAATGAGCAGACAGGACGAACAATAATGCAGACGAATCCCGAAGATAAATATGAGGTTAAGAAGTCTTGTTTTGTCTGGTTGGCACCGGGAATGAAAAGGGGCGCAACATAGCATTATGCCACATTGCACCCCGACATTTAGTTTCTTATATAAGGATTATTGCAGTGCTATTATCTCACCGTAATCTTTGTAGAACGGCCGTCAACTGTAACGACATACAATCCTTTGGCAACAGCAACCCTTACATCAGCCACACGGCCGGCATAAAGCTGCGCACCGCCTGCATTGAAGATTCTTACATCGCTTTCGGCCGGAGCATTGACAACTATCTCGTCATCTGAGGCATATACCCTGACACCGTCGGTCAATGTAGAACCGATACCGCTAGTCTGCTTTTCACCAACCGTCATATTGTCTATCAATATGTCGTGAGTGATGGCGGAAATGCCCTTGAAACTTAGACGTACATTCTTCTCACCCTTAAACTTATCGAGCGACACGGTCTGCTTTGTCCAACCTGCAGCATCGTAGCCGGATACATGTAATGCACTTGTAAGGGCCTCATACTCGCCATTGTCCTTCGAAGCCTCAACCACGATAGCATCATCAGTCTGGTCACCATCAATCTGATACATATAGAACGTCAGCTCAGGATTTACCAACTTGCTCAAGTCTATCTTCTCACTAGTGAACCTTATGACATCGCCTTCGGCAAGGCTTGTAGAGAGGAATGCGGCAAAACCGCCATCACCATCCTGAGCCTCAACAGAGGGATATGAAGGACAACTTGCGCCTGTACCCCACGCAGCGTCGTAGCCCACAACCTTCTCGTTCATCCACAGATGCGTGGGCTCACCTCCGGCAAACGACTCCTTAAACGGTGTCAGCGAAGACTCGCCTATGAACATGAGGTTCGAACTTGTTATTCTGCCGTAACCAACTTCATTATAGGGCTGTATGATATAGTAAACAGGCTGCTGACCATAACTTGTGTCAATTCCTTTATCGACAAATGTCGTACCTGAGAAATCGTCATCGAGAACCTCACTGCCATTACGCTCTATATAATATTTTACATCGCCGTATTCAGAATCTGCCTTATCCCATGAGATTGTAACAGAGTGGTCATCGTTCTCTACCAGGGTAAGACCCTCGATCTGCGAAGGTACAGAATATCCAACCTTAACACTTATAACGGCAGCATAACTCTTCAATCCGTCGAGATACGCATACACACGATATGTATATTCTCCCTTCTCAGGTATGTCTGCATCTACATACTGGGCTGCAAGCGTAGCACCAGTGGCCTGAGTGGTATATAGAGGCTCATCTATACCGTCACGGTAGAGTTCCATTTTGTCTACATGACTGATGAAGTCACCTGCCAGATTAGTGTTAGGTGTATACCATACTAATTTAACCTGTAATGATCCGTCCTGAGCCGGAGTGGCTGCAAAGTTGTATGGTGCAACAGGAGTTGCCGACGGACGTCCATTCTTTACGTCTACATCATCAACATATACCTCTGAACCCTTCTGATAGTTGTCAAAACAGATACCTATCACATAGGCGTCGCTCTTGTCTGGAACAACAAAACCTTTTATTTCCTGATACTCTGTATCCGTGATGTCCCACATCTGACCTATCGTACCTAAAGGAGTATGGGTCTCGTCATTGCGGCACAATATCATCTGCAGCTTACCGGGCTTTGAGGCGTCAGCCACCTTGGCCTTAAACGAAATTTCAATCTCGTTGTCCGTCGTGAAACGCAGAGCCGGCAGATAAAGTATCTCAGGTATGTTAGGATCGCTGTCAACTGCAGCAGTGCATATAGCCGAGCCATTGCCGAGTTTCCAGCCTGCGCCGGCTTCGCCACTGCCCGATGCAGTATATCCGTCGAACGAATCATCTGCATCAAAGTTATTGCTGTAAGGCAGCTCAAGAGCCTCGTTCGATCCGTAGAAATATTCATAGGTCAGCACTGACTCGGTGTCATACTCCCCAAGATAGTCGCGCCACACCAAAGTTGTCTTTTTCGTTATATTGTCCTTGGCATCATACTCATACTGATATTTATATCTGTACATCAGCGACCATTTGCCTTCGGTGTCGCCGTTCTCAGAATCATCCGCATCCTCGTCTGTATCAGAAGGGTCACCCCAAGGATCACCGTCTCCACCCCATGGGTCATAGTCGTCGCCGCTTGAATACATATATACCTCCTTCAAGGTCACGTTGCCCCTGTCATCGTATTCATACACCTCTTTTTCCGTAGGCGTCTTTACATAATCGTATTCTGCAAAACTGAACGAATAGCTGTTGCGTACCTTCTGCAATATGTTCATATTGTCGTCATAGGTATATTCGTTTATCTCGTATGGGGTGGTTTGCTCAGTTCCGTTAAGCTTCTTATAGCGGTTTTCGGTTGCTGTATTGCCATCGTATGTATACACACATCTCTTTGAATAATCCTCTTTCCAGTCAGATGTGCCCCAGTCATAGAACAGCTGTTCCGAAACGCGTCCTGTGGCATCATCATAAGTAGAAGTGGTCTTGGCTCCCTCGATAGGACGACCAACAAATGTCAGCGTGGAAGTGTTCCACATGTAATCGGCCACAAAATTACGGCGTTTCTGTGAATCATAACCGTAATTAATCTTTTCATAATTTGACATAACTGACGGATCGCTCGGACTTGGTCTTGTTATAAACTCTTCTATAACCATACCATTGGCGTCATAAGTATAGTCAGTTCGAGAACTTACTTGTGTTCCATCGTATTCAATCACATGACTAAGAACATCGTCCGCGTGAACACTAGTGAAACAACTCAGGAGAGATACTCCAACAAATAGTAGTTTCCTATCCATAGTTACACAATTTTAATTAGTTAAGTTTAGATTGCATGCAAATATACAAAACTATTAACATTTACCAAAGCTTTATCACGAATTATTAACAAATATCTTATAAAGAATGTATATTTGTGTATTTTCGGTATCTAATCTAATAATTTGCTGTCTTATTGATTTATTTTATATAAGTTTCACCATAAAATGAGGCCATAAATCGCTTTAAATGGAAAATATACATTTCGCCTGATAAACAAGGATATTAAAATAAAAAATACATATTATAATTAAAGCCCCGCCACGTATGGCAAGGGCTTTAGAAGGATTATTTTTCACTGATATTATCTGACAAGCCGACTACACGCCGCGGCCCTCGTTGGGCAGATGGCCGAAATAGTCTTTAAAACACTTGGTGAAATAAGACGGCGACGAGAAGCCTACGTCGTAGGATATCTCCGACACGGTCTTCGACGTGGTGCGCAGCAGCTGCTCGGCGGCCTTCAGGCGCGTTATGCGTATTATCTCAACGGGCGACGAACCTGTGAGCTGCTTCACCTTACGGTAGAGCTGCACGCGACTAAGGCCGAGTTCGGCGGCAAGAGTCTCAACATTGAGCTCTGAGTCAGACAGATGCTCCTTCAGGCGATGCCTGAAGTCGGCCACAAAGCGTGTATCAGGATCGTCGGCAGCCTTGTCCTCCTCTGCCTCGGCACCCGAATAGATATTTTTCAGTTTCATGCGCTCATTGAGCAGATTGCGCACGCGCGACAGCAGCACGTTGCTGCTGAAGGGCTTGGTTATGTAGGCGTCGGCGCCGCAGTCGTAGCCCTCGGCGCGCTGGTCGTCGAAGGTGCGGGCCGTGAGCAGTATGACGGGCACATGGCTCGTGGCCGTCTCCGCCTTAAGCCGGCGGCACATCTCAAGACCGTCCATCACGGGCATCATCACGTCGCAGATAACCAGGTCGGGCACATACTTGACGCACAAGGCGAGGCCCTCGCGGCCGTCGGACGCGCACTTGACATCGTAGTGGGCCGAGAGCAGGCTGACGATATAGTCTTTAACGTCGCTGTTGTCGTCTACCACCACTATCGACTTGCGCTCGCCGTCGTCCTGTGCCGTCATCATCTCCACGCCGCCGCTCATAGGTATGTCTGCCGGAACGCTGTCGCCTGTCTCCAAAGCTGCTGCATCAGGCTGCTCCACTATGGTTTCTCCGGGCTGCGTCAGCGGCAGACTCACCGTAAACGTTGCCCCGCCGTCGGCATTGGCCTCTGCCGTAACCTGTCCGTGATGAAGGTCGACAAAGGCCTTTACTATGGCAAGCCCGATGCCCGTGCCTCCGCGGTTTTCGGCTGATGCCTGGAAGAAGCGGTCGAACACGTGGTTAATCTTGTCGCGCGGTATGCCTATGCCCGTATCGCTTACGGTCAGACGCGCCATGCCGCCGTCGGCAGCAAGACTTATCCTCACTCTGCCGCCCTTGCGGTTGTATTTTATAGCGTTGCTGATAAGATTATAGCATATACGCTCCATCTTATACAGGTCGGCCTCTATGTTTATGTCGTGGTCGCAGTCAACGCTCAGCTCCACGTCCCTGCTGTCGGCCAGCGGCGCAAAGTTGGCCACCCACTGCCCTACGCTGTCCGACAGGTTGAAGCGGCTCACGGTGAGCTGCATCTTGCCGTTCTGAATCTTGCGAAGGTCGAGAATCTCGCCAACAAGTCTGAGCATGACGTCGACATTCTTTCTTACCAGACAGAGCATGGAGCGCTGCTGCGTGGTCAGGTTGTCGGCCTCGAGCATGCGCCTGACGGGGTCGGCAATGAGAGTGAGCGGTGTGCGGAACTCATGGCTTATGTTGGTGAAGAACACCAGCTTGGCGTTGGCTGCATCCTCGCGCATGCGCCGCTTTACTACGATGGTGCGGTAGAAGGCTACAAACGAGAGCACCAGCAGCACAAGGATGATGATGAACATCATGAGGTAGACCTTCTGATGGCTGTACTGCGTGAGATACATGTTCACGCGGTCGTGCATCATATTGAGCTTGTCGTTTAGCTTGTTCATCTCTTCGGCCTGCATCAGCAGCACCTCGGCGTTGTCTTTGGTTACGAGGGCTGTCTTCATCAGATTTTCGCGCTGGTAGGGATGCTTCTCAAGAATGCTCATGGCCAGCTGCATTACCATGTCGCCGCGCGTGGGATAGATATATGATGCGTCGAGCACGCCGTCGCGCACCAGCTCGATGCCTCCGCCCTTGCCCAGCAGGGCGTCGATGCCGATAAACTTTATGCGGCCTGCCAGTCCGCGTGCCTGGGCTGCCTGACGCGCACCTAGGGCCATGCGGTCGTTGTGTGCAAACACGTAGTCGATGTTGCCGCCCACGCTGTCGAGCATGGCCTCCATGGCCTTGCGCCCGCTCTGCTGCATCCATGTGCCGCTGCTCACGGCCACCAGCTCTATGCCCGGATAATGCTTCAGGGCATCGGCAAAGCCCTGATGGCGCTCTATGGCCGGCGACGAGCCTTTAAGGCCCGTTATCTCCAGGACACGCCCCTTGCCGCCAAGGCGCGACGCGATATACTCGCCCATGGTGCGCCCCATCTTTACGTTGTCGGCGCCGATAAATGCCGTGTATTTGTCTGAACCGGTCTTGCGGTCGAAAAGTATTACGGGTATGCCTTTGTTGTATGCGTTCTCGATGGCCGGCGTAACGGTGTTCATCTGGTTTGGGGCGACAATAAGGATGTCGACGCCATCGTTTACAAAGCCGTTTATCTGCTCAGTCTGCCTTACGTTGTCGTCGTTGGCCGAGGCCACCCTCAACGTGACGTTGTCGTAAAGATAAGTGCCGGCAAGCATCTCGGTGTTGAGCTTTTCGCGCCAGATGTCCTCGCTGCACTGCGACATGGCTATAACATACTCCTTACGGTCGGAACAGGCCGTCATGAGCGTTAACATCAATAAAGACAAAACGTAAGCAATATTTTTCATAGTCTGACCTCTGTTGGTTAATGCCTCACATAAGAGGCTATCCTGCATTGGATAAAAAACTTTTTTGAAAGAGCAGCGGCACGCATGCCTTAGGACACGGGCGGCCAACATGCCGCTGCTCTTTATATATTATATAAGATGTGTAAACAGAAACATCATACGTATGCCCTGCTGAAGCTGCGGGCCGGCATAACGCAGCCAAAGGATTTGGCAGGCACGACAGACATACACATCACAGGTTTCAGTAACATGACATCAACATTATTTGTCGAGTCTCCATACGCAGCCGTCCTTGGTGTCTTTCACCTCGAATCCGGCAGCAGCCAGCTCGTCGCGTATGCGGTCGCTTGTGGCCCAGTCTTTCTCGGCCTTTGCCTTTGCCCTGAGGCTCAGCACCATGTCTACCACCTTGCCGTAGGCTTCCTCGCGTGCGTCAGACGAGTTGCCCTTCTCTTCCTTCAGTCCGAGCAGGTCTATCGCAAAGAGGCGCATCGTGTCGGCAAGCTCCTTCAGGCAGTCGGCGCAGATAGTGGCCTTGTGGTCGAGCAGCTTGTTGACCACTCCGCAGGCCTCAAACAGATAGCTGATAACCTGAGGTGTGGCAAGGTCGTCGTTCATGGCGTCGTAGCACTTCTGGCGCAGGTTCTTCACAAACTCCTCGGTCTGCGCGTCGCACTTGTCTGACACGGGCACGCGGTCTAAGTCGGCGATGCCTGACATCAGTCGGGCCAGTCCCTTCTCGCTTGCCAGCAGGGCTTCGTTAGAGAAGTCTACCGTGCCGCGGTAGTGGGCAGAGAGGATGAAGAAGCGTATCGTCATGGGCGAATAAGCCTTGTCGAGGCTCGGATGGTTGCCCGTGAAGAACTGCTCGAGCGTGATGAAGTTGCCGAGGCTCTTGCCCATCTTCTGTCCGTTGATGGTTATCATGTTGTTGTGCATCCAGTATTTCACCATCTGGTCGCCCTGGCTTGCCACAGCCTGCGCAATCTCGCACTCATGATGCGGGAACACGAGGTCCATGCCTCCGCCGTGTATGTCGAAGTGGTCGCCGAGATACTTGCGTCCCATGGCCGTACACTCGCAGTGCCATCCGGGGAAACCGTCGCTCCAGGGGCTCGGCCAGCGCATGATGTGCTCGGGCTGCGCCTTCTTCCACAGGGCGAAGTCGGCCTGGTTGCGCTTCTCGCCCACACCGTCGAGCTGGCGGCTGGCGTTGATAACGTCGTCGAGGTTGCGTCCCGACAGTATGCCGTAGTGGTATTTCTCGTTATATTTTGCGATGTCGAAATAGATGCTGCCGTTGCTCTCATAGGCAAAGCCGTTGTCTATAATCTGCTTCACCAGCTCCTCCTGCTCTATGATGTGTCCTGTGGCGTGAGGCTCAATGCTTGGCGGCAGCACGTTGAGCGCCTTCATGGCGTCGTGATAGCGGTTGGTGTAGTGCTGTGCTATCTCCATAGGCTCGAGCTGCTCCAGACGTGCCTTCTTTGCTATCTTGTCGTCGCCATCGTCGGCATCGTGTTCCAGATGGCCCACGTCGGTGATGTTTCTGACGTAGCGCACCTTATAGCCCTGATGCTTGAGGTAGCGGAACAGGATGTCGAAGGTTATCGCCGGGCGTGCATGGCCCAGATGCGGATCGCCATACACTGTAGGGCCGCACACATACATGCCCACATTAGGGCTGTGGATAGGCACAAAGAGCTCCTTACGGCGGCTCAGAGTGTTATATATAAAAAACTTTTGTTCCATATTTTATTGTTTAAAATTAAACATGTCATTAACAGAATGATGATGCAACCCGACAACAAAACCACCAAGATACGTTTGAGTGTTATGCCGAGATGCAGCTTATATTATGCAAAGATAACGCAAATCATTGGTTTAACAAAATCAATGCAATGTTTTTTGAAAATATGTCAAAAGTGAACATCAGAAGCCACGCCTCTCATTTATATGCCACGGATAAAAATATTCGCTGAATAAGATTTCACATTCCGGCTATTTATACTTGAGTCATATTAAAACCCCAATCTGTTATTAAAATTCGGTCGGGATTTTTGTTTTATCTTGAGCAGATTTTCGTTATTTTTTTCACAGACACTCTTATGACTGGCTACGCCGAAGTTAAAGGAGTTCAAGCAGTTAGAATCAAATGCCAACGTAGTGCTTGCGACAAGAAGCAACAAGACTTTTGGAGCCTCCAAGTAGTGCAATGTAGGGACGCCCTCAGGTGCGTCCACATATCATCAAACATTCCATTTTATCGTAAACCATTGTAATACAATGATTATCGGGAAACGCTGTTTAATTAGCCTGCGCTGAACTTGGTATGCGCTTAGCGCCTTGCACCGATAGAAATAAAAAGACGGGCTGAAAACTGGAATGCACAAAATTGATAAAGCTATGTGCAATCTAATGACTGATTTGGGGGTAACAGACAGACTGCGACAACGCCTGCCTTAACAGCCGTAAAAAATCATAAGGAGAAAGCACGATTATGCTTAAAGGACGCTCGGAGAGAAAGGCGGGAAAAGAAAAACTGTAATCAAAATCAGGCGTACAGGTTTCAAATCATTAACCTATCGTTTACGCATCGTAACTCGGCCACTTTTCACCCAAAAGTGGCATGTTTTTGAAGCCCAAACCGGCCTTTTGATTTTCATGTTTGGGCGAGTGGCTTGTTGAGAAGATGCAGAGAGGCATCAGCAGGCATGTATCACAGCCTGCCACATGGCGAAAGAGACGCTGCGCACCATAAGGGATGACAAAAGGACGTGCCGCCCAAATTCCCATGAAAGGAACCGGACGGCACGGAAAATATCAACTTAGCCCTTAAACGAAATTAAAGGCAGAAAGCAGGAACATCAAAACTAGCATTTCGGGTGGATGTCGAGCTTAACAGGGCGAACCATGTTCTTGGCATCAAGGATGGTGTCGAGATCTTCCTGAGTAAGTATTCCTTCCTCAAGCACAAGCTCAACAACGCCGCGGCCTGTCTCCATAGCCTTCTTGGCAATCTCTGTAGAATGCTCGTAACCGATGTAGGGGTTGAGGGCTGTAACGATGCCGATGCTGCGGTTAACCTCGCGGCGGCAGTTATCCTCGTTGGCAGTAATGCCGTCAACACAGAGCGTGCGCAGTGTGTCGCATGCATTGGCCATAAGGTCTACTGACTCGAAGCAGCACTGAGCCATGACAGGCTCCATGGCGTTAAGCTCCATCTGGGCAGCCTCGCCGGCCATGGTGACACAAAGCTCGTTGCCGATAATCTTGAACGCAACCTGGCTTACAACCTCAGGAATAACGGGATTTACCTTTCCGGGCATTATTGACGAACCGGGCTGACGTGCCGGGAGATTGATTTCTCCTAAACCGCAGCGCGGACCGCTGGCCAGCAGGCGAAGGTCGTTGCTTATCTTGCTCATCTTAACGGCGATGCGCTTCAGCTCTGACATATAGCCTATCATGCAAGATGTGTCTGAGGTTACGCCCACGAGGTCTTTTGCGAGAGTGATGTCCCATCCGGTAATCTCTGCCAAAGCCTTAACACACTTCTCTGCGTAGCCCGGCTCAGAGCAGATGCCCGTACCTATGGCTGTTGCGCCCATGTTGACCTCAAGGAAGTCGGCTGCAGCCTGGTCGAGATGCAGCAGCTCTGCCTCTAGTATGCTTGCAAAGCCAGAGAAGGTCTGTCCGAGAGTCATCGGCACAGCGTCCTCGAGCTGAGTGCGTCCCATCTTTACGATGTGTGCAAACTCTTCCGACTTCTTGCGGAATGCCGCGATAAGCTCTTTGATATGTGGAACAAGGGCAAGATGGCTGGCATACATGCCCATGTGGATAGCCGTAGGATATGCGTCGTTGGTAGACTGTGAGCGGTTCACGTGGTCGTGAGAAGAACAGTGCTCATAGTCGCCCGACTTGAAGCCCATGTGTTTCAGCGCAATGTTGGCGATAACCTCGTTGGCGTTCATATTGGTGCTGGTGCCTGCTCCGCCCTGAATCATGTCCACGGGGAACTGGTCGTGATACTTGCCGGCCAATATGTCCTGACAAGCAGCCTTGATACCCTCATACTGGGCATCGGTAAGCAGCCCAAGCTGATGGTTTGCCTCAGCAGCAGCCCACTTTGTGTATGCCAGACCGTTGATGAACAGAGGATACTGGCTGAGTTTGAACTTACTGATTGAGAAATTCTCAACGCCGCGCAATGTCTGTATGCCATACAATGCGTCTGCCGGAATCTCACGTGCGCCGAGGAGGTCGTGCTCCATACGGATATTCTTTTCTGAATTCATAGTTTTAAGGTTTATATTTCAATTATGTGTTTTTACTATATAATTAAGGTGTTTCGGCATTATGTTCTGCCTCCTTCCTTTCAGTGTCAAAGATAGTGCTAACTTTTCATTGTGCCAAACATTATCAGGTTTTTAACACATCTAACACACGTATTAGCGTAAAACAGACTAAAAAGCAGTACATATATCTTACAAATAGTCAACAAACGGCAAGTTTGGCACCGTCATCTACTCACCGGCAGTCATCTGTCCCATCTCCGTTCTTTCCGGTATGTCCTCACAACTGGCATAAAAAAATGATGGGAGCATCCTCACGGACACTCCCATTCTCTCCTGCAACTTGACCTGTCGGTCAAAATATAAAAAACTTACCTAACTCTTATTTTCGTCACCTGCGAGCCGTTCTCTGTCTCTGTGCGCACGACAACCATGCCGCTGTCGACACCATTGAGAGTGCAGGTGAAGTTACCGTTGGGCGATACTTTCTTCAGAAGTGCGCCGCCTGCCGACCATACGCTCACTGAACGCAGAGCCGTGTCTGACGTAACGACAACCTGGCGCGGAACGATAGAGCTTACGCTGACGTTGCCCTCTGCGCCCGTTTCGGTTATGCCCGTTGTGCCCGAGCCGTGACCTATCAGGAAGTAGCGGCCGTATGACGGACCGTTCACCGTGAGCTGATAGCCTTCGTAGAGCGGTGTCTCGCTCTGCAGCTCGGCGTCATAGATAGCGGCATCCTTAACGGCTGCCACGCCGCTGAACGTAAGAGTTACCACTGAGCCGTCGGCTGCCGTAACGCCTAACGGTATGCGCTGTGCGTCTTTCAGCTGGTTGACGCTCACTGCCGTGTTGCCGGCTACGGTGTAAACCTTAGGAGCGTTGTCGGCATTGCCTGTCAGTCCGCTAATCATCTGTGCATCCTCCATGCCGAAGCCGTTGCTTGCCGAAGCGGCATAGCGCACAGCCGCGCTGCTTGAGCCTTCAGCGGCTTCTGCCGTTATCTTGAGAGAAGCGGTCTGTGAGCCTTCACCTGTTGAAGTTGTTTCAAACTTCTGCATGTCAGCAGTGAATTTAACAGTCACATTAGCATCATAAATTGTTTCTGCCTCTGTTTCATGACCGAGAGCCTCAACATAGAATACTGAATATGGTGCAATAAGAGATGTCTGAGCAGACCATCCGTTTTCAGTAAAAGCAACCGCATTGTCTTCTGACATATCGCCAATCCAATATTTCTGTGCCAGCACGTCGCTATTGCTCTCAACAAACGCCTGGACATCAAGCGGAGCCATAAACGGATTACCTACCATCAGATACTTGCCGTCAGCAGACGGAGTAAGCGTAGTCGTAACATCATTTTGAGGATTGTATTTTAAAGGATTGCTTCTATCCAACAAACCTGTCACAAGCAGCTTGCCTGCATTGGTACGGTCAACGCTTTTATCCTCAGCAGTACTTACATCATAACTTTCATCGGCCTTCGGGAAACGGAATAGCAATGATGTTGCATCTTTAAGTACACCCTTGATAGAGAATCCGCCACCTGCAACATAAGGCACGCTTGCGTCGTTGTATGCAGAGCTCCATTCTGTAGTAAACGATACAGGAGTGGTGCCACCGCCATTTTCAACAATACTTGCTCCTGTACTCCAGCTGCGCTGGTAAACCGCAGGATTCAGGCGGCTATAGCCTCCATCAGTGAAGTTGATATCCTTGAAATACTCTGTCTCTTGCTTTCCTGTTGTAGGAGCATACCAGTCGCCGGCAACAACGCCCTGCAGCGGTGTGCTTACGGCTGTCCACTGTCCCGGAGTAACCTCCACGTCTGTCCACGCCTTGTTATAGAGCAACTGCTCAGCATGCAGCATCTGTGCGCCCAGTTCAAAGTGGATATCGCGGCAAATATTTACACGGTAGCGCTGAGTGGTGAGCGCTCCGTCTTTTTCATAAGCCATCAGGTCATACTGAATATTCTCTGTCGGCAGTTCCATATAATCCGGACGGCTCGTATTTGTCCATGCGCCGCCATCGCCATATCCTGCCATATAAAGCTCAGCCTTGCTTCCTTCTGGCATGACAACATTAGAGAACAGCATCGGCACGAAACCTTTTTCAGTGGTATTAGCCTCATTAGTCAGATAACTGTCGTCAGCAGCCTTCTTCAATGCGGATTTATCCGCACGCTTCCAGTTGGCATCATTATTCCAGTTGCTTGTAGCGTCCGCACCGCTCCATACCAGATTTTCAGGAACCACCTTCATGTCGACTGTGAACACACCAAAACATGCGTTGTTTACATCCAATCCATGCTCCTCAAAGTGAACGGCAAACGTATATGTATATCCTTCCTTGGGCTGGAACTGGAAGCCGTTTTCTTGTTCCGTAGTGGTGTCGAAATAAATATTCATGTGGTCGTTATATTGCGATCCCTCGACATAAGGCTCAGCATACAACTCTGTCAAATATCCTACCGGCAACGAATACTCGCTAAAGTCAGCAGGGAAGAACGTTTCGTTGTTGTATTCCGGATCATCCGTGCCTACAAGATAGATATTCTTGAACACTTCTGAAGAAACAGAAGTTACCATACCTAATGATGTCGCATTACTATTTTCTGAAGAAAATTTAGCTCCACGCAAATCTACTCTCAACGGCTTGTCGGCTGTTGTCTCCTTTATCTGACTTAAGCCAATACGCAAACTTGGATTGAAATCGTCAGCAGGATATTTCACTGAGTTAAAGCCGGCATGCAGCTGCGGAGCATTACCCGAAGTAGTCAATACCAATGGTATATACGACCAACAAACAGCAGTCCATATATCCTCCGTTATTCCTCCAGGAGGCACTAATGTACGTATAGGCTGAACTACCAACTGTAACCCTGAATTCAAGAGAGTAATATCAAGGTTTTCTTTATGCAATACCAAAGGAGCATGCTGTCCGCCATCTTCACCCGATTTTTCCAGATAATGGCTGATTATATCATACATATCTTTCGTAAACGCCCCGTTACCTTCAGCAGGAACACCTGTCAAATCCTCATTGTCTGTATAAATATTACGGAAGGCCGTAAGAGCATCCAACAATGATACACCATACGTTGTATTAACTTCTGTATATTCATCCTCCGTACCGAAGAACCAATCAAAATATACGCCATCCTTTATTTCTGTATAAATTGCCGTACCATCATCATTTACACCTGTCGGCACGCGCAAATTGGCAGAGAAGTTGAACACCTGACCAGCACAGAAGTCTGTAGACGGGTCAACGACCTCTCCGTTTACACGTATCAGATTTTGGGCCGTAACATAAAACTCTGTCTTGATTACACAAGCATCATCTATATTATAATTAAAATCAGAAGCATCTAATGTTTGATTTGACGGATCGTGAGTATTAATAAGTAATATATATGGACGATTTGGAGTAAGAGCTGAATAGAAGTCAACACTAAGAGACCTAACATTGGCTTCATCCGTATATCCATAGAAATATGCCTTGCCATCATTCATATTATTTGCTGCAAGATTCGGACGTTGCGTTATATCATAAACCTTATTTTGATCAAAAGGCATCTTGAAATAAAGTGTATGGTATTTTCCATTATATCCTCCTTGTTCAGGATCTTCGTTATTTCCAACTTCTATCACTGAAGCCTCAACAGCTCCCTTATAGTCAGTCTCATGTCCTGATTCAGCCAAATAGTTATTATATTTTGTTTTGTCAACAAAACAAAAATCTATGGCATCCTCATCATTTGTTGTTTCATTGTAGCCAAGACGAGACAATAGCTGTTCCCAGTCAAGCTCAATGTTTGTCAAGGTGCGGTCGTTTGTACAAGTGGCCTCCAGCTGTGTAACCTTAGCGTTAGGAGACATAACATAAACGCGGATATCATCGATGTAAATATCACCACCATTTGTTGACGCACTGTTATTGTCTATCTGAATGATATAGCTGTCATAATCATCACTATTGGTATTGATAAACGAGAAATAAACCTGCAACCAGTCGTTATTACCACCCGTTGTACCATTTCGCTCTTCAAATCCTGGTATTTTGCCAGCTAATCCGCCATCATTTCTATATGTAGCAGGAATCTGTCCAGTCTGGTATCTATAGATAGGTGTATAATCTTTTGTTGAACTTGTTCCTACGCCTCTATCCTTTACACCCATAATAGAAAACAGAGCTGCCGCATTATTTGCAGAGTCATCACCTCTAGCACACTTAACCCATGCAGTAACGAACAATTCCGTACCCGGACACAGTTTGCGATCGAAAGGCAGACGGGCAATAACACCAGGACGGTCAGATACGTCGGCATACAAGTGATATGTACTTTGATTGCCCTTGCTGTTATATCTTATCGGGTCTGCATCATCAGGAGCATTATATGTGTAGCCTGTCCATCCCCAATTACTCCCATCTTTATCTCTACATTCAACATATGAATTCAAGATGCCATAATATCCCCATTCCGGACAATGAAAACCTGTCGGGCCTGTAAAATCTCCATCTTCAACACCTCCGTCATAGAATCCATAGGTACTGCTACTCCATCCAAGCGGGAAGGGATAACACTGTGGCAAGCCATAGTTTTCAGCCACAGCATCATCAAAGTCGAAGTTAAGCTCTGTGAGCAACTCATAGTTCTCCTTCAGATAGTCTGGCATACGATATCCATATGCACTGTTTTCTTTAGCATTCTCTTGGCTAACCTGCGTCTGTGTCAACAAACGTGACTCTTCTTTAAACGTAATATTATATCGTGCCACTAAAGTGCCATTCCTTGAAACATTAACTGTTGCTTTCGGATCGCTGCCGTCTGTCGGTGTATTTACAGACTGTGTATTGTCCGAATTTTTCACCGGATAATTTATAAATATTACACGGTTTTCACCAGATAAGGACGTTGTTAAAAGAGTTATACCGGCTGTATTGTTATCTAAGCTTACTGTTATATCACCATCTGCCTCATTTGTACCACCATTAGGCGTAAGATAGCTTCTGGCATCCATAGACAGCGCCACCATTTCATCTGTGTAGTCGGGCAAACGTGTGGCAGGCATGGTGATGTCCTTCTCTTCAATAGGCTTTCCTGCATTTAATTGCTTAGCAGCCCAACTGGTTTCATCCTCAATAACGCGGATAAAGTAAATAAAACGGTGAGACAATGTAGGCTCCCAATAACCACCATTGGCGAAACTTGAATTCTTTGAGTCGCTACTAAAATCTTCCGTAAAATCTGTATATCCTGAAACATCACATGCCACAAGATACCAGTTCTGATAACCAGTTTTAGGCACATAGAAATCCATGACATACAAGCAGGCCGAACTCAAGGGTTGGCCGATATAGCCATTTTTAAATCTATAGCCGGTGCCATTTGCAGCATTATTTCCTACAGCTGTTCCCGGTGTAAGATAATCCACGATATCACCACTACCGGTATTGCCTGTGGCAAATGTTCCCTCTGTAAGATAATTATACCAACGCTGATATGTCTTGTTGTTGGTTGTTCCATTAAGATAATCCGGCAACGTAAGGGTTACACTTGTGCCTGCATGCACATATATAGTGTCTATCAATGTATGAGCAGCCTGGATTTTAGTTTGATTATCATAAGCAATATTCATCGAAAGACTTTCATCTTCATCAAAGTTATCTGCTGCATTTATTGACATGGTCTTACGCAAGTCGTACCACTTGGCAGGCTTATGCTGAACTGATATCTGTGTCAAATCAACTGTAGGTGAATAAAAAGTTACCTCACTAAGACCAATTTGAACATCAGTATTCAATCGTGTAAAATACAGACGTACATATCGCCCACCTAAGTTAATTTCTACATTATGCAAATTTGCCGAATTAAAATTATTTATTGTTGTTTCTGTTGTCCAATAACGTGGATTTGAACTTGAAGCATACTGAATAGATACAGAAGAAGCAAGACGTTCAGCATCTTTAACATAAAGTGATATACTAGAAATATCTCTATAATTTTCACCGACATCAAGAATTATCCAGGGATAACGATCACTTGAACTCTTCGTTGTTGATTTCCACATAGTGCCATCGTTTCCATCTGCAGCATTTTCCATAGGTGCGCCGCCACCCTCAGATGAAGCGTCTATGACGCTAACACCGCTAATTTTTTCCTCTCCCAATGAATGATATTTATCACCTTCCACCTGTGCCACAGCATTCTGTGCAAGGAATGTTGCGCAGAAAAGAATGAGAAGTTTATATAAATTATGTATTTGTTTCATATCTTATGTCCTCCTTTTTATTTTATGAACATATTAAGCATTTCATGACGCAGATAGTCGAGACCGAACTCCGGTGTACGCGTTTTGCTCTTAAACGGGAAGTTAGTAATGTCGTCGGTAAGTACCTTTACTGTATATGTGCGGTTGTATGTTGCGCCATTATCCTGCCACGTAACCAAAAGGCTAAGATCAAAAGTCTTGCCGGCAGATGCCGTAACATGGCCCTTAACCGTGGTAACTCCTGTTGTCGCACCGTCAAAGGCAATGCCGCTGATGCCGTCAGGCATGTTCCATGTACCAGTTAAATTCGTTATATTACTTGTGTTTCCTCCGTTTATATTTATACCTTTCACTGTAAACGCGAACTGGCATCCTTCGGGAACTGTTATTTCATAAGTATCTTGAGTAAATCCTACGCTTACTTCTACCGGCAGGCTGCCTATCGGGCTTACCCAACATTGCGCTTCGAGGTCGAGGCCATAGTCGTTGAGCTGCAGCGTAAGCGGGAAGATGCTGTTGCGCGGAAGTTCATTGCGTTGTGTAACGGCAGTGGCATCATGAATAATGCCTGTTGCCTCTACAGTCTTTATTTTCACCGTAAACGGGTGACCAACCGGTGAAGAGTTTACATAAAAGTCAGGAATAACAAGTGTTCCTGTTGTACCTGTACCGTCAGCTTTCAGAGTTCCGTCACCAGGGATATTTATAGTCTTTGTCGTTGTGTATGCCTCTCCATCCAAAATTTTATCTGAGAACAAGCCTATCTTGTCTGCATATCCGCTGAACGACAGGGCTGTAACCTTTGTGTCGGGCTTGCCTGTGATGCTCATTCTTATCTTGCTTACAAGGCGGTCGAGACCGATAGAGATGTTGCGTGTAGAACGCGTAACAGTTACTTCCTCCTTTGCGCTCATCGGGATAAAATAAGTAAGCAAGTCAAGCTTTGAGGCAGGATTTCCTTCAAGCACTATATCGTCTATTCCCAAAGATTCTATAGATTCATCGATTCCCAATCCTGTAAGGCTGCTCCACGCCGTACTGAAATAAGAATCAATGTTTGCAAAGGCATACACTGTGTATGTGCCCGGTGTTAGCGTGAAGCTCTCTGAAGTCCATGTCTTCAAGTTTCCCACCTTTGCTGCTTCGTCATTACTCAAATCTGGCAAGAATTTCTTCACGACCTTGTCGTCCTGTATAAAAAGCACGAGCAGGTTGTGCATATACTCGCTGTTCTGCCCCACTTCGGTACCCTCTCTTGTGTTCAGGTCGCCTTCCTCACGTGCTGTGATGCTCAGCTGAAGCATGGCGGGAGCATTGTCGTCGCCCGTGTCGATGTCGTCGTCGAACGAGCATGAGGCGAGAGGCACGGCGCACATCCATGGCAGCAGCCATAACATAGCCTTATATATATGTTGCTTTATCTTGTTCATAACGTCAGTGTTTTTTCATTATATTCATTACATCACATAGGCAGAGTCTCATTATCGAGCAGCAGCCAGTCGTTAACATACACGTCAACAATCAGACTCTCCTCTTCCGGCACTTCGCCTCCGAGCGAATAAACGCTGTTGACCGTAAGTTTATATATATTGTTTCGCACAATGGCATACTCCATTATACCCTTCTTTGTATCATCATTGTCATTGCTGTGGCGCACCCACCATGTGTAATAACATGTGGCGTCTTCGTATGTGCGCGTTCCGTAAGGCTTCAAGGCAATACGCGTAACCTTATCATTCTGGTCAAGAACCACCTTTCCGTTTTCGTCTTTCGAATAGCCGCACTCATTCAGCATATAGTTGCTCCATGTAAGCGAAGCACCCGCAACAGCTTCCGTATCGTCTATACCCTCAGCCAGTCCTTCAAGATATTTGTTATATCCCGACGGATCGTTGGTAAGCAACGTGGATGTAATAAACTGTTTCACATCCCCCCAGGTCGCGCAACTTGTTATATTGTCTAAATCAGCAAACTCACTTCCATAAAATCCGGCCATCATATCCTCCATTGAGGCATAAATCTTTGTACCATACGCGAAGAATGTTTCTCCGTCCTGATAATTTGCCACACCCTGCGGATGGAACTTTGCCTTGAACACAACGCCCGTGCTGTAACGTTTTCCTGCCTCTTCGGCTGCCGTTGTGTTTTCGAGAGTATAGCCTATACGCTGCCATTTTTCGGTTCCGACAGTCATTTCTGTTCCCGGCTGAACATAAGCAGCCCAATGATTAGGGTCTTGCGAGATGTTGCCAAACCATTCGCCGTAAAGGTCTTTAGCTGTTTTATTAGCTTCACCGCCAATGGTAAAGCTGTTGTTGGCTGATGTCTTGCCTGCCGTCCACGGGTCGAGCACGTAGTTAGTCTGTACTCCTGCATCTGGTGTTTCATTACCGAGATATGTCGGCACACCGTCAACAGTTGATGCAACGCGCTTCAACATATAGCTGCCTGCAGTAAGATTGTTCACCAGGGCTGCGCCGGTTATCTCAACTGTGGCACCAGTATATGCCGGGTCGGTACAAGTATAAGACGCTTCGGCCTTATAGTCGAGCCTTGCTGCCATGCGCTCTACGTTTACCGTAGCTTTTGCGGGGTCGCTCTCCGGGTTAGAATTGAGCGTGAGCGTGGCGTCGGCAGCTGATGTCATTACGAAGTCAGAATAGTCAGAGCCTGAGGCTGTCCATGCCGTGGTCTGTATATGATTGCGCACGTCGGCGAGCGTGAGCGACTGGCCTGTCCACCAGTCTGCGCCCGGATTTGCCACCACGAGCACGTTGTATGTTCCGTCGTCGAGGTCTACCTGCTGCGGCGTTGTTGTATAGGTGCGGTCGATGCCGTTGCCCGGCTCGGTATAGCTTCCAACGTTAAATGTTGCTACAGCCATGATTGGAGTTGTACCGCTGCTGTTCACTCCGTCAGTGCCACTGCCCTGATAGAAGAAGGCCACGGCCGATTTTATTTCATTCTCATAATCTTGTCCAGTCTCATCTCCGTTGCCCTGTTCGCCTCCCGTAGGATTAGAGCGCGTAGGCGTGCTTTGCTGCGATGCGAAGCTGAGCGAGACATAAGAAGATGCCGACATGCCGCCTCCGCCTGACGGAGCGGTGTCGATGTCTTCCTGCGCACAGCCGGCCGCGAGAGATGCCATAAGCAGGCATCCCGCAACGCCCTTAACTGTATGTAATATATTCTTGTTCATAGACATTCGTGATTTTTAGGTTGGTTGGCTGTTTAAATCACAGTTCCTCAAACTGCACCCGCTTGCTCCATCCCAGCACGCTGATGCTGATGTTTACGTAAGCCAGGCGGTCGCCCTTGAGGTAGAAGTCGAGCTGATAGTCGTAGCCGCGGTCGAGGAATTCCTGTTCCGAGTAGCGGTATATCTCCTCGCTCGTGCGCAGACGGCTGAGCAGGTCGGGCAGGTTGACGCGCACCACTTCCATGTTGGTGTTTTTGTTCACTATAGACAGTATGCCGTCGTCCTTTGCATCGGCATGATACAATATGCGCGATGTCATAAAGTCGGCATGAGCTATCTTGCCCACTCCGTCTATTGGGTCGCCGTTATGGTCGAAGGCCGGCGTGCGGTCGTCGGTGTTCCATGTTGCGTGCGGCGTGTAGACCACGGTGCTGGTCTCGTCGAGCGAGTTGTCCCAGAGGATGTGCGAGTTGCGGTCGGTGATGGTCATGTCGTAGTTTGCCACGTCCATCTGTGTGGGGTCGTCGAGCTCGCGCATTGTCACGTTGATTTTCTTGGTGTCGCGCATGAGCGAGATTGTGTGGTAAGTAGGCTTTCCGGCAAACACCTCAACAGGTTCAACCTCCATGCCGTGCCACAGAGTGTCGAGGGGCAGTCCGTGGTTGTCAACAAGGAGCATGTCGCTGCCCTGCTGTGTTGTCTCGAGTCTGACGTCGAGTGCCGTCATGTCGTCTCCGGCAGTAAGGTCAGAGCGGACGAAGCGTGCACGTCCCGACTCTATCTGTTCAGAGTAAGAGTTTTGTCCGGCAAGCACTATGAACTTATACTTGCCCGGGTCGAGGTCCATCTTCATTGAGTATGTAGGCACGGCCAGCGGCAGCGAGCTGCCCACGTTAGCCTCCGACTGGCGTGTGACATACTTGCCGTTTTCGTCGAACACGTAGACATCTACAGCTCCCACATGGTCGTTGAACATGTCAGCGCGCTCAAGATTGTAGTCGTACTTGAAGTTGAGATACAGCCCCATGGGACAGTCGTCTCTGTCTTCGGTCATCATGTCGCACGATGTGAACACCGGTGTCGACAAAGCCGCAATGCACAGCCAAGTCAGACGCTTTATTGAAAGATACTTCATAAGCATATATATTTTTTGTTTTTATTTCCTTTATCCATATTTAATTGTTGCATTGTCTTTGCGCGGCGACATTGCTGTCTATCCCCGCCGGGCCAGCCCGGATGCCTATCTGTCTGTGTTGCTTAAGCAGATGTTTAGCCTTGGGCTGTCGCTGTTTATGTTGTGGGCACTTGCCCTTGAGCGTCGTGCCTCGTTGTTGTCAGTTTTGGTTTGCGGCAACATTGTTCCGCAACGGCTCCTCTCTCTGTGCCGGAGCTGCACCCCGCCGTATCTCATGGTGTCTCTGCGGGCAGACTTACATGCAGGCCACACCTCTGCGGCTTCTGCCTTTTTAAGAAAATGTGCGGCCGGCCCATACCGGCCGCACACGGATGTTGTCAATTAATTTTAACTTTTATGAAGTTCTATCTTATTAGAGATCTACGTTCTGGCTGCGCTTAGCCCAAGAGAGAACGTTGATATCAACAGAGATGTAAGATTCCTTCTTGTCAACAGGTTCAGGAGTAACTTCTGTTACGTTAGGATCACCAAGGCTCTTAATGCTTTGAACGTTGATTTCGTACCAGTTGTTGCGGAGAACACCATAACGGCCGAGATAATCAGCAGATTTACCAGCATAAATGCTATTGTCTGTTTCATAAGTTGCATCCCAAGGTGTCTGAGTTTCATCAAAGTGTCTGATGTAAACAGGATAATAAGCAACTCCGTTTGCATAATACTCTAATGTAATATGGTCATTAGCAAGAGTTGCAGCATTTGTAGGATATTCAGCAGCATCAGCCTTCAGTTTGCCTTTACCTGATTCATTAAGAACAATTGTAGCAACGGTACGTTTTCCGGCAGCTTCTGTTGAGAATGTAACATCAAAGTCTGTATCTGATGAAAGTGCTTTACCCTGATCTACATTGGCCTTAGCCCAAGCATTGAATGTAACATCATTCAGCAAACGTGCAGCAACTTCTTTCTTTACATCAGCTACTTGCCATATATCGCTTCTGTTGCCATCAACAGTATAGAACTCTGTTCCGCCATTGAATGTAGCCTTAACAATAACACGTGTAAGATTCTGCTCAAGCATGTTAGCTAAGTCTGTTGTATTCTCGAAACAATAAGCTGCAAATTCTCCGTTAGCAGGATTAACAGCCGGCAGAGTTGCATGCTCACCGCCAACAGTAGTAAGACCACCAACACTTGTGGTGCTATAATTATAGTCATCACCCCAATAAACTCTATAAAGTCCGCTTGCAATGGCTGTTCCGCCTATGAAACGATAATCGGTTGAACGAGTTGCCTTATAAGCTTTCCATGTAGTAAAGTCTGTAACATCACGAACCAGCTTGTTGGTCTGGTTTGTATTGTCAAGAGCCCATCCGTCAATTGTATAAGTAAGCCCAGATCCGTCTGTAACAGTACCATTGGCACCATTCTTTACAGTTACCTTAGCCTCAGCTCTTTCAACATAGATTGTTGCTGCAGGTTGAGCATCTGCCTCAGCCTTTGTCTTAAAGATTTTGCTGCCGTCGATAGTAACAAGAGGTTCTACAACATTTGCACTTGTAGGATCTACAGTACCACCTTGTGCGTCAGCCATAATGGCATTTGACATCAGCAGACCATCATCATGCCAGCTGTAGTCTGTACCGATAGCTGTTTTGACAGCATCATTAAGTTCTGAAAGACTTTTGCCTGTAGCAACAGCTCCGTTAACATTCAATATACCACCTTCTGCAATAGAAAGGAGTCCATTATTGTTGAGAACTACCAAAGCCTTAATATCACCAGACACGCTGTTAATCTCCTGAGTAATCTTAGCTGTTGTTGTGATGTTGTCAGTTGTAGTGCCTTCCGGTGAGAAGTTCAGATCCATTTTATAAGCACTGTTTACCTTGAATTCGTTATCCGACGTTCCCTTAACAAACAGAATAAGAGTAGCATCCTTTACCTCATACTCTGCCGGTGTGCCGTCGTCGAAATTATCGTTGGCACGTGTACCAGGCTGCGTAGGGAGCTGAATGGCAAGGTTGATATACCCCTTACCCTTATCATTCCACTGTGGCTGTCCGCCATTGTCAATGCCATCTTCGCTTGAACAAGCTCCCAGCATCAGCGCTGCCAATGCGAAGGAAAATAATTTTACTTTTTTCATAATTTAAAAAATTGAGTTGGTTTAAAAAATATTTTTATCAATTCTCGTGTTTTTACATGTCGAGTATCTGCAGGTTTTTGTCCACTCCCTGTGCTCCGGCCTGCTTAGCCTGATTGAGCAGCTGGCGTGCCTGGTCGGTGTTGCCCTCGAGCATGGCCATCACGCCCTTGGCGTGCAGAGCCTGCGGCGAGTTGCCTGCCTTGCTGAGATAGCGTTTAGCACCCTCAAGGTCGCCGCTCTCCATGCGTGTGCATGCGGCATTGATGTTGGCCGTAGGGTCGTCGGGATACATGCGCACGGCGGTCTCCATAACCTCGTTGAACTCGCGCGAGCCCGGCTCGTAGGTCTGTGCCACCATATACATCTCCTCGAGCGAAAGCTGCTGCGGCTTGGTCTTCAGCACCTGTTTTGCCTCGTCTACCGAGAACGGGCGCACGCTGTAGCTCACCACATAGTCAGAGTGGCGCAGTGCGGGATACCATGAGTCGAGCATAAAGCGGTAGTCTGTAGGATAAGTAGACTTGATCTTCCACTCTTTGGCATCGGGGTCGAGCGTCTTGTCGTCGATGAGCTTAAGTATGGCGTCGCTGTTGTCGAGATTGCCCTCAACGACATACTCGCGCAGGCCTTCCCAGTCTTCAGGCGTAGACGATACGGTGAAGAGGCGGTCTTCTATATGCACGAGCTTGCGCACATAGTCCTTGAGTGTCTTGGCACGGTTCTGTGCCAGATATGCGTTGTGCTCATAAGGCGACTCGGGCGAAGCATATCCGTGGATTTCGATGTTTGTTATGGTTGTGTTCTTGTCGTTCTTCACGAGGTTGATTGTGTTCACAATCTTCTCCAGCTCGCGCGGGTTGTTGCGGTATTCGGGATAGAGAGTGATTTTGTCAACGGGGAAGTCGATAAACGCGCGTCCTTCCTCATGGCGCACCTTCTGTGCCTCGGCTGCCGGGCGCATATACGGCATGAACGGCGTGCGCAGGCGCTTCAGCTCAACGGTGTTCTGGTCTTTCACGTCGCCGCATCCGCAGAGGTCTTCAGCCACGATGACGTTAGAGTTCTTCATCCAGGGCTCATAGGGCAGCACGGCGCTGTAGTGGAGCGTCTGGTCGGTGTTGTTCTTACGTCTTACGGCCACCACGTTTGCCGGAAAGTCCTTATGTCCGCCGCGGCGGTAAGAGATGTCCTGCTTGCGTCCGTTCACTACTATCTGCGGCATCTGCCTCTCCTCGGTGTTGTTAGTGATGATGGGCGTGAAGACGAGCCTCATGTTAGAAGGCAGCTTCAGCGAGTCCATATTGAGGTCGAGGTCAACCACCATAGTCTGGTTAGTGTTCTCTACCTTGATATTCTCTACCGTCACCGTCCGTCCGGCCAGCTTAGGCTCCACGCTCTGTGCCTGCAGCGCGAGCGGCGCGGCCAGCAGGCATGCACAATATATAGATAATCTTTTCATGTCCTTGGTGGTTTATAGTATCAGAAGATGTAAATAAGACTCAGCGCGGCCTTTGTCGGGCCGAAATAGTTGGTGTGCGACGACTTGAGCTTCTCGCCGCAGGTTCCGCACTTGTATTTGTCATACTTTATGTAGTCGTATCCCAGACCTATGGATGCCTCAAAGTTCCAGTGCTTTGACATCACCCACTGATATCCTGCCGTTACGCCTCCGCCTGCATACCATCCTTCATAGCGGTGGTCCTCAAGCTCGGGGAAGAACCCGAAAGGCAACTCAACGCTGCTTGCGTTGAACTGTCCGCCCATGAGGTGGGCACCGATGAACCAACCATTGAAGCTCTCGCAGAACCAATAGCGGTATTCAGGCATAACAAGCCAGTGGCGCAGACTCGACTGGTCGCCGCCCGACTGTTTCCACGGATTAAGACCATAGAACAGCTGCAGCGTGCTTTTCTTACCTACTGAGGCTTCAATTCCCAAGTTAGGAGTTGTGGTAGCCCAGTATAATGCATTGGTCTTCAACGCCACGTTCTGTGACAGCATTGTGGCTGAAGTTGCCAACACAAATAGTGCTGTACTTAATATGCGTTTAATCATAAATCCTGTAAATATTTTAGTTTTTTCTATTTCTCGGAATCTTGTTTTTATTCATAGTTATATTATCTCAGCAGATGGTTTTTATATCATCGTTGACCAATCATTTCACATCGTAAAACTGCATTCTCAGACTGTGTTGTTGCCTTATGACAATTTCAGTTCGCAGTTTAGTTTACAGCCATGCTTGCGCGGCCGTTCATGCTGACAGGTTCGTATATGTTATTTATACCGATTACAGGTTTTTCACATTAGTAGTTCGAATGCTGGCACCATTTAAGGTTAAGCTCGTTCGACATTTTTGTGCTAAAGTTCTTATTCCAAGCAGCATGTTTGTAAAAAACACACCTTATTTAAGGAATATTTATCTTAAAACTTTTCAATTGCAAAAATAACAATAAGTAATTACAAAGGACCCCTCTTAGCGTTAAAAATCATTAATCAGGCACTTTTTCTCAATAAAAAGTTTTAGTGTCAGAAATATACTTTTCTGCCTTAAATACAGGGAAATGCAGGCATCAGGCAAGAAAAAAAAATACTTACATACATCAAGCATAGCCAACAAAAATATATCATCAAGCACATTTTCGGTTTGCGTAAGCATATGCAGCGGCAGAATGACATAATGAAAGAATATTAGAACATACGCTTACAATGTGATTCAGACTGACGTTCTCATACTGAAGTATTCAGAAATTAAAATCATCCGGCCGCAAAAACGGGCAGTTTTCGTGTGCAAGCGCAACGCCCTACGGCATAAGGCGTTACGCCGGATGAAGGCAATGTGTGCAATGTTTTTTGTCCCAATTAGGACAAAAAAGCCATTATTTCAATAAAAAAACAGGGTGGTTTCAAGGTCTGAAACGGCCTGTTTTTGATGCAAAAGTGGCCGAGTTATTCAGAAAAAGCTGCCCGTTTGGACATAAATGTAAATATTGTTTACCAAAACACGGCCATGCATGGCTCATTATTTTCTATTTCGTCAGAAAATCCGTACAAAAACGAAATGACACTTTGGCATGTAAAAGAGCAAATTATAAAGCAAGACAACACACACCACGAGCCCGAAGGGCTGCACCTCAGTAACCGGGGATGTGCCACCCACGAATTCAGCAACGCAAGAGGCATCACCCGAAGTGGTGATACTTAATTAAATGAATGAAGAGGCATGCAAGATGAAACCAGCCGGAACAGAACAGCCGGAACAAACGGGACAAACAAAACATATATGCATAATATAAAGTACACGCGGGCGCGCATACTTGCGCCCCGGCACATCGGGCATGACATAATTTAACTTGCCGAGCTGAAAAATATAAGGCCATTTATTTTGCTTTACCGCTGATTTTAGGTAACTTTGCCAAAAGTTTAACCTGAATAAAGACATAATTTTTAATTTTTTCACCATGGCTTATACACGCATAACTGCTGCCGAAGCTGCGGCAATGATTAAGAACGGAGAGAACATAGGTCTGAGCGGATTTACGCCCGCAGGCACCGCCAAGGCCGTAACCAAGGAGCTGGCCAAGATAGCTCAGGCTGAGCACGAGGCCGGCAGAGAGTTTAAGGTAGGACTGTTCACCGGCGCCTCTACAGGACAGAGCACCGACGGCGACCTGTCTAACGCGCAGGCTATAAAATACCGCGCGCCCTACACCACCAACTCTGACTTCCGCAAGCACGTAAACGCAGGCGAGATAGCCTACAACGACATCCACCTGAGCCACATGGCACAGGAGCTGCGCTACGGCTTTATGGGAGAGGTTGACTGGGCGATAATTGAGGTGTGCGACATCGAGGAAGGCGCCGACACATGCAAGGCTTACCTGACAGCTGCCGGAGGCATCAGCCCCACAGTGGCACGCCTGGCAAAGCACGTGGTGCTGGAGCTTAACAGATTCCACAGCCCCGAGGCAAAATATCTGCACGACGTATACGAGCCGCTCGACCCGCCGTGCCGCCAGCCGATACCTATCACACACGTGAACGACCGCATAGGCACACCCTATGTAGAGATAGACGCCAAGAAGATTGTAGGCGTTGTAGAATGTAACATAGCCGACGAGGCAAGAGCCTTCAAGGATGCCGACCCGATAACTGACCAGATTGGACACAACGTGGCACAGTTCCTCATCAGCGACATGAAGAGGGGCATCATACCGCAGTCGTTCCTGCCGCTGCAGAGCGGCGTGGGCAGCACTGCCAACGCCATACTGGGCGCACTGGGACACGACGAGAGCGTGCCTAACTTCAACATCTACACCGAGGTGCTGCAGGACAGCGTGGTGGGCATGATGCTCGAGGGACGCATCAAGGACGCGTCTACATGCTCGCTGACAGTGTCTAACGAATGTCTGAAGCAGATTTACGACAACATGGACTACTTCAAGCAGCACCTGACGCTGCGTCCGAGCGAGATTTCTAACTCGCCTGAGGTTATCAGACGACTGGGCGTCATTGCCATCAACACTGCCATCGAGGTTGACATCTACGGCAACGCCAACTCTACACACATCAGCGGAACGAAGATGATGAACGGTATTGGCGGAAGCGGCGACTTTGAGCGCAACGCATACATAAGCATCTTCACCTGTCCGTCAACTGCCAAGGGCGGTCTTATCAGCTCTATCGTCCCGATGGTAAGCCATCAGGATCACTCTGAGCACGATGTAAACATCATCGTTACAGAGCAGGGTGTGGCCGACCTGAGAGGCAAGAGCCCAATAGAGCGTGCACACCTCATCATAGAAAACTGTGCTCATCCTGACTACCGTCCGCTGCTGCGCGACTATCTGAAGATTGCCAAGATGGGACAGACACGCCACTGCCTGACAGCTGCCTTCGCCATGCACGACACTCTGATGCGCAAGGGCGACATGCATCTGACAGACTTTGCTGAGTATGTTAAGTAATTATTTTAGAAGTTAGAGGGAGTCAAGACACATTGTCTTGTGGGTATGCGGGCTATCATTCTTATCAGCCTCATTACTCCCATAAAATAAGGGGCTAAGGCGTTTCGCCTTAGCCCCTGTTTCATGGGATGGGAATTATGGGAGAAATGAGACTAATAAGGCAGATGAGACCTAACAGACCGGGAAAAACGCCAAAAGGCATTTGTCTTAACTCCTTAACTCCCCAAACTCCTTAACTTCTAAAGATATCATTCAATAAACCTCACCTTAGCCTCATTTCTCGGCTTAGCCTCGGGAGCCTCGTCGGGATAGCCGAAGGCTATGCAGTAGAGCAGCTCGTAGCCCTTGCTGAACTCGAGTTTCTTGAGATATTCAGCAGCCTCGGGCGTGCGCATGAAGCGGGCCGGACCGCCAAGACAGCACGAGCCTATGCCCATCGACTGGGCAGCCAGAATCATGTTGCCGCCAAGCAGTCCGCAGTCTATCTGCGAGCAGTCATACGACGGGTCGTTGGCTATGAACACCACGGTGGGCGCATTGCGGAACATATTCTTGAACGACGCGTCGGCCGCTGCCTCCGGATTATACTTCTTGTAGATAGCCGTAATGCCGTCGATAAACTCAGGATTGTCAACCACGCGCACCTCCCACGACTGCTTGTTCATGCCGTTGGGCGCGTTGATGCCACACTTCAGTATCATCTTCATCGTGTCGCGGTTAACCGGCTGCGGCTTATACTTGCGTATGCTGCGGCGCTCCATTATCGTTGATATCACGGCCTCAGAGCGGTTTGCGACAGTGTCGGCTGCTGCTGCGGCAGCATCGCTTTTGGGTGAATTGGCACTGCAGCCAAAGGCCGCACAGGCAAAGGCTATGCCCAGAAAAAGATTTAAAGGTTTCATAATCATTCGGTTTTAAATGTTTGTCGTTAATTTAAAATTATCGGCAACACAGACTGCACGCAATCTGCACAACCACTGACAAAACTAACGAAATATTTTAATAATACATGCCAACGCCTGTGTTTTTTCATGTTTTATAACATGCGGCGGCATGCCCAAACAGCCACAAAACTATGTTTTAAAGACTTTAATAACAACAACTTGCGCAATTGTGCCGGATTTTTTAGTAACTTTGTGGCCTGAAATCGAAGCAACATCCTATAAATGAAAAAAATACTCATAACGGGCGCAAGCGGATTCATAGGCAGCTTCATTGTCGAGGAGGCGCTGAAAAGAGGATTCGAGACATGGGCAGCCGTAAGAAAAAGCAGCTCAAGGAAGTATCTAAACGACAGCAGAATACATTTTATAGAGCTCGACCTGGGCAACCTAGACAAGCTGGAGAAGCAGCTGAGCGGACAGCAGTTTGACTATGTTGTGCATGCGGCAGGCGTAACCAAATGCCTGCACAGCAGCGACTTCTTCAAGGTGAACACCGAAGGCACGGCCAACCTGGCGCTGGCGCTGCGCAGACAGAACACGGGGCTGAGGCGCTTTGTCTATCTGAGCAGCCTGAGCGTGATGGGTCCGGCGCGCGAGCAGGAGCCTCACACCGAGATAACGGCAGCCGACGAGGCACGCCCCGACACGGCCTACGGCAAGAGCAAGCTGGAGAGCGAGCAAAGGCTCGAGGCCATAAAGGGATTTCCGTTTATAGTGCTGCGCCCCACGGGCGTCTACGGCCCGCGCGAGAAAGACTACTTCATGATGGCGCAGAGCATAAGCAGGCATGTTGACTTCGCCGTAGGCTACAGACCTCAGCATCTTACGTTCATATATGTCATGGACGTGGTGCAGGCCGTATTCCTTGCCCTCGACCACGGCACCGTAGGTTCAAGATACTTCATAAGCGACGGCCGCGTGTACTCGTCGCGCACGTTCAGCGACCTGATAAGCAACGAGCTGGGCAATCCCTGGCTGCTGCGCATAAAGGCGCCGCTGTGGCTGCTGCGCATAATATCCTTTGCCGGCGAATGGACAGCCCGCATTACGGGCAAGATATCGGCACTGAACAACGACAAGTATAACATAATGAAACAGCGCAACTGGATGTGCGACATCAAGCCGGCCGAGAACGAGCTCGGCTACAAGCCGCAATACGACCTGAAGCGCGGCGTGGCGGCAACAATAAAATGGTATAAAGACAACGGATGGCTGTAAAGGAAATTATAAGGATAATTGGAGAGATGAGACTAATGAGAAAAATGAGATTAATGAGACTGATGAGAGAAATGGGGCGCATGGCTCACATAAGTCCTATTAGTCCCACATCTCCAATCTCTCCCGTTCTCTCCCATCCCCTCTTCCACCACTAACAATCTCTTAAAATGATAAAATTCATCAAGCAGCTTTTCACAATAGAGAAGCAACCCAAGAAGGGGCTGTTTGCCCTCGAGTGGGTGGTGCTGGCATATCTCGTGCTCACACTGCTCATAGTGTTCTTCACATACACCAAGGCGGCCAACCCCGACGCCATGATATGGGGGCGCATACGCATTGCCGTCATCACGGTGGCGCTGTGGGGCGTCTACCGCATGCTGCCGTGCCGGCTTACACGCCTGGCACGCGTGGTGGTGCAGATGGCGCTGCTGGGCTGGTGGTATCCCGACACCTACGAGATCAACCGCATGCTGCCCAACCTCGACCACGTGTTTGCCCAATGGGAGCAGGACATGTTCGGCTGCCAGCCGGCCCTGCTGTTCTGCAAGGCCATGCCGTGGCCCGTGGTGAGCGAGCTTATGGACATGGGCTATGCCTCCTACTATCCGATGATAGCGCTCGTGGTGCTCTATTACTTCGTCTTCCGCTACCACGAGTTCGAGCGTGCCTCGTTCGTGGTGCTCACGGCCTTCTTCATCTATTATGTGGTGTTCGTTCTCGTGCCCGTAACAGGCCCTACGTTCTACTACAAGGCTGCCGGACTGACCAATATAGCCAACGGCGTGTTCCCCAACGTTCACGACTATTTCAACTATTATCAGGACTGTCTGCCCAGTCCCGGATACAAGGACGGCATATTCTATCACTTTGTTGAAGACGCCAAGGCGGCCGGCGAAAGGCCCACGGCAGCCTTCCCGAGCAGCCATGTGGGCATAAGCACCGTGCTGATGCTGCTTACATGGCACAGCGGCAACCGCCGCCTGCTCTATGTGCTGCTGCCCTTCTACGTCCTGCTGTGCCTCGCCACGGTCTACATACAGGCCCATTATGCCATAGACGCACTGGCCGGACTGGTGAGCGGCGCACTGCTCTACGTGGCGCTCATGGCTGTTTCAAAAAAGATGGTAACAAGACAATAAGACTGTCAGGGCAGGCATACCGCAGTAAAAGCGATATGTCTGCCCTGTTTTTTAACTGCCGGAAAACTTCTTTAACTAACATAACTTCGGCAACTTGCATAAAATAACTATTTTTGCAACCGTGACAAGACTTAGAATATTCATAACGGCTCTGATGGCACTGATGCTCGCGGCCACGGCTACGGCACAGGACAAGAAAGGCGACAATCCCGAGGACAACGAGGTTGACATGGACAACCCTACGTTTGTGCCTATGGTCAAGGTGGGCAAGGTGCTCATTGACGGCGACAGCATACAGTATGTTGAGCTAAACAACGTGTATGTATACCCGCAGCCGGTGTTCAAGAACGCCAGGCAGCGCGCCGCCTACAACCGTCTGGTGTATAACGTAAAGAAGGTGCTGCCCATAGCCAAGGAGGTGAACAGGGTTATCATCGAGACTTACGAATATCTGCAGACGCTGCCAAACAAGAAAGCGCGCGACGAGCACATGAAGCGCGTGGAGGAAGACATCAAGAAGAGATACACGCCAAGAATGAAAAAGCTGTCGTACTCGCAGGGCAAGCTGCTCATAAAGCTAGTCTACCGCGAGTGCAACTCATCGGCCTACGACCTTATACGCTCGTTCATCAGCCCCATAAGGGCAGGCTTCTATCAGGCCTTCGCCTGGGCTTTCGGCGCCAGTCTGACAAAGAAATATGACCCCGAAAAGACCGACCGCCTGACAGAGCGCGTTGTGCTGATGGTTGAGTCGGGACAGCTGTGATTAAGAAGGGTGATGATGACGGAACCTATGGGAGTGATGAGACTAACAGGACCAATAACCGTTGATGATTGTCACACCTTACCATTCTTGCATTGGTCTCATTAGTCTTATTAGTCACATCCTTCTCATTAGTCCCCCATCACTCCCATAGGTTCCAACACCATCATCCTCAAAAAAAACACTCCCCGGCACATCCTCACATGAAGATATGCCGGGGAGCATCGTATTATAAATATCCTTTCTAAGGTTTCTCAGAATAAAGCACCTGAATAACCGTCTGGCCTACGGCCTGAAGAGTGTTCTTGTCGATATATTCCATCGTATCGTTAATCGTGTGCCATGTAGGACCGAAGCTGCTCTGCTGGCAGTCGGGATAATATGGAACGATGTCTATCGTAGGAATCTTTGCCACATCATTCACAGGCACATGGTCGTCGGTAACCATCACGCCGTCTGTCGACGGGAAATAGCTGCCAAAGCCCACTGCCTCTGCCGCAGCCCAAACCTTGTCGACAATACCCTGGGCATACTGCTTTGACAATCCTTCCTGAGAGAACTTCGAGCCTTGGCCTCCTACCATGTCGAGCAGGATGCCGAAACGTGCCTCATATCCCGGCTTATGCGGATTGGCAGCCCAATGCTGCGCACCCAAAGCCCACGAGTCGCCATTGTCGGGAACTGTGCTCCAGCGCGGCACGCCGCGGTCTTCGGCGTCAAAGCACACAAAGTCGATGCCAAGATTAAGTTTCGTCGTGTCGCTTGCCAGCAGACGCGCTATCTCAAGCATCACAGCCACACCGCTGGCACCGTCGTTGGCACCCATCACAGGCTTGCGCCAGTTGGCCGAATCCGGGTCGTTGTCGGCCCACGGACGGCTGTCCCAGTGGGCACATAACAGGATGCGGGTGGTAAGCTCCGGACGGTAGCTCGCCACGATGTTGGTACATTTGAGCGGAGTGCCGTCGAAACCGGTGAGCGTAACGTTCTGCGGTATCACCGTAAGGCCATACTGACGGAACTTGCCAATAATCCACTCGCCGCACTTGTCGTGCGCCTCGCTGTTCATCGTGCGCGGTCCGAAATCACACTGAGCCTTGCAGTAAGCATAGGCCGAATCGGCATTAAACGAAGGACCAACCGGCTGCTGCGCAGCCATATCGGCATCAGAAGCCGCCTTCTTGTTGCCTCCGCAAGACGCCATAAGCATAAAAGCAGATAACAATAAAGAATATTTTAAAACATTCATCATATATATTTTTAATTAAAAAGAGACAGTTTCATATTTAGAAACCTTAAGGTTAAAACCTTCCTTCTTCGCCATACGTCTAACTTGCTCCATTGACCTCTGATAAGTTCTCAGCAGCTTGCCTTCTGATGTCACTACCCTAAAATCACCGGGTGTTTCAGCACTTGCTTTATGGCGCACACCATCCTTATAAGTTTCTTTTGCCTTCGACTCCCATTTGTCATACATTGTCTGATAATAGCTTCTGCTCTTTCCTGAAGGAACGTTGCCGTCTACAGCCTCATCGCCACCGGCAGCGGAAGAAGCACCGCCACCCTTGATATCGTTGACCATAGTGGCAACGGTGAGGCCTGCCTGCGCAAAATTCTCTGCAGCAGCAAACAACTGTTCACGCATTATTCTGTTCTGTTCCTTGTTTGAGGCACGAAACGAAGCTATATCGGCATTTGCTGTCTGTGAATTCTTGAAGGCAGAAAACTTTCCTTCGCTCCAGCGTCCTACCTCCCATACATCAGGTGCATAGAAGATCATGCCTATACCCTGGCGCACACCGTCCTTCATAGAGCCATAGACAATCTCGCCGCTCTCGCTTAATGTCAGTCCGAAGCCGTCTTGGCTGTCGCCCGACATCTCTCCGAGATAAAGGTTATTGTCTATATCCTTAATAACAAACGAACGGTTTTTACTGTCGGCAGAAGACTTTTCAGAAGGCTTATCATTCACAAACTTACCGTTATAAACCACTTTTCCGGATGCATCATAACAAACTCCGCGGCCGCTTTTCTTTCCTTCGCGCCAGTTGCCCACATAGACATAAGCACCATCAACATTAGATATCTCCTTTTTCAGTGAGATAAGCATGCCACGACCGGAAATCTCATTCTCGACAAAATCGCCTACATAGACGGCTCCATTTTTATAACGTTCAATGCCAAAGCCGTTTTTACGCTTGCCATTGTAGTTATACTGGCCCATATAATCTTCTTTGTTATTCTGGCCAAAGAGGATGTCTGAAATTTCCTGAGCATTGGCCACAGCACACATACTAAACAGCAGGGCTGCAATAACAAGCAATCTACTTGCCATTATAGACAAAGTCTTCGTTCTTTGTATACTTATCATCCTTCAGCGCCTTTTTAAGAAGTTTAGCACCATCCTTCTCGTCAAGATTTTCAATATAGAAATTACGCTTTAATGAAGCGTTTACAATCACATAATATGTCTCGCCGTCCTCTAGATTCAGATTCATTTCCGCATGATAAGTTCCGCGGGCAGAAGGACAGTCAACGGCTACTACATAACTGTCGGGATTATTGAAGACAACCTTACGCATAACCTTGTTGTACATCGTAGCCCCGCCCATGCCACTTACGGCTTTTCCTTCGGGAATCAGAGAGAAGGCTTCCTTTCCGTTAAGAGTGAACTTATATTCGCTGTTCCAGAACTTGAAGTCAATAAAGAAATAGACCGTACTTTCAGCCTTAACGTTTTGCACAGCAGCAAGAATCAATACAAATATCAATGCTGCTTTTTTAATAAATGTCTTCATAGCCTTTTGATATTTTGTGGTCTCCAGTCCCTAAAGACCGTTTAATATAAATGGAAGAAGTGTGGCACTGATATGCGAACCCCAAGCTGCCGCCATGCGGCTGTTGGTTCGGCATAACACTTCTTTTTATAAACACTCTCTTATTTGCTCTGCACCTGAGCCATGACCCTGAGCCAGTTGCCGCCCCAGATGCGGGCGATGTCGCGCTCGCTGTACCTGCGGCGCAGAAGATGCAGGGTGAAGTTGATAAGCTCTGACGAGTCTGCCAGGCCTCTTATGCCTCCGTCGCCGTCGAAGTCGGTGCCAAGTCCTACGTGCTCTATGCCCATAACGCTGATGGCATGCTCAAGATGAGCTATGGCATCCATGACCGTAGCCTCCTGACTGTCGTTGCGCAGGAAACCGTGATAGAGCGTGATGTGGGCCACTCCGCCATGCTTGGCAAGAGCCCTGAGCTGGTCGTCGGTAAGATTGCGCGGCACGTCGCACAGCGCCTTGCAGTTGCTGTGGCTGCACACGATGGGCTTACTGCTTATGCTAAGCGCGTCGTAGAAGCTCTTTTCGCCGGCATGACTGAGGTCTACCATTATGCCGCATCGGTTCATCTCCTTAATGACCTGCTCGCCAAAGCGGCTCACTCCGCCATGAGTGTTGCAGCCGCGGGCACTGTCGCAGATGTCGTTGTCGCCGTTGTGGCAGAGCGTGATGTAGACAACGCCGCGCCTTGCGAAATATCTTACGTTGGATATGTCGTGGTTAAGCGCCAGTCCGTTCTCTATGCCGAGCATTATGGAGCGGCGCCCCTTGCGCTTGTCCTCATACAGGTCGGAAGGCGTGCGCGCTATGCTCAGGTAGCGGTTGTTGGCGTTTACTATCTCCTCTATCTTGTCGAAGATAAGGTCAGCATACTGAAGCGGCCCGTCAACCTTAAACGCCACCTTCGACGAGAAGGTCTCGCCGAGCTTGGGCTGTGGCAGATATGCCGCCATGATGACAGCGTCCTGATGTCCTTCGGCCATCTTGTGCATGTCGACGAGAATGCGCGGGTCGCGCTGGTCGAAGTGTATGCCCTGCGGAAAGAACATAGGCGTGTCGCAATGGGTGTCGAGCGTAAGCATGCGGCGATGAAGGTCTTTGGCCGTATAGAAGTCGCGTGCACGGTCTACAAGCCATCTGAACAGCACCTGTCCGCTCTCGCCGAGCCACTCGGGATGCCACTGCACGCCGATAAACGGCTTGAACTCGCTGCTCTCTATGGCCTCGATCACGCCGTCGGGTGCCTTTGCGCTGACGCTGAAGCGCCTGCCTGAAGCCCTTACGGCCTGATGGTGTATGGAGTTGACGGCAAGCGTCTCCGTCTTATACAACGAATAGAGCACCGACTCGCGGCTTATCCTCACCGTATGAGTGGGCTCGCTCCGGTCGGCGTCCTGGCTGTGCTTTATCAGGCTTTGGCCTGCTGCCACGGCAGCGCGGCCTGCCCCGTGTGCGGCGGCAAAGCTCTCGGCTATGTCCTGGTCAACCTCGCCGTCGAGGGCCGTAACGAGCGTCTGTATGCCACGGCATATTCCGAGCATAGGTATCTGGCGGTTGTATGCCAGCCTTACGGTCAGCAGCTCGGCCTTGTCGCGCATGTGGTTGATGCCGTGCAGGCGCGGCGAAGGCTCCTCACCGGCCCACAGCGGATTGATGTCGCCGCCTCCGGTGAGCACCAGTCCGTCTATCTTGTCGAGCGTGTTGATTATCACGTCCTTGTCGGCAACGGGCGGAATTATCACCGGCGTGCCTCCGGCTCTCACCACGGACATGTAATACTGCTCGCACAGACGCGCGTCGCCGTCGGCAAAATTGCCTGTGAGGCCAATCACCGGCTGGCGAGTGGCCTCAGGATAACGGGCGTATATGTCGTCGAGACTGCTCTGAATATCAAACGATTTCATTGCTCCAGCCTCACACTATCTGCTTTCTCCCTGCGGAACGGGCACTTCTCTCTTGATGCTCTGCTCTAAAGAAATAAGGGTTTCGGTTGCAACTACGCCGGGGATACCCTGCATCTGGTTGTTAAGCAGGTCCATGAGCTGTTCGTTGTCGCGTGCGTAGAGCTTTACGAGCATGGTGTAAGGACCAGTGGTGAAGTGGCACTCAACGATTTCGGGTATGTGGTCAAGGCGCTCAACTACCGACTTATACATGTTTCCGCGCTCAAGCGTTATGCCCACGTATGTGCATGTTGTGTAGCCAAGACTTTTGGGATTTACGTCGAATCCGCTGCCTGTGATGACGCCACCCTCGATAAGATGCTGTACACGCTGATGTATGGCTGCGCGCGATACGCCGCACTCTGCTGCTACATCCTTAAACGGAATTCTGGCATTCTTTGACAGAATGCTCAAAATCTTTTTATCAAGACTATCAATCTTTTCCATTTTATAATGTTATTAGTTTTATTTTTTAAGTTATATTCTCTTTTGGTTTCCAGTATGTTTGATGCGAGCAAATTTACATATTAAAAATGAGTTATACAACATTTTGACATAAAAAATAGCGCATTTTATGCAGAATGAAATAAAAAAAGGGAGACCTTGGCCGGTCTCCCATGCTTTTTTATGACAAATGAACACTATTTCTTTGTCTTGGCTGTTTTCTTTGCGGCAGTCTTCGCTGCTGTCTTCTTGCTGTCAGCACCCTTTGCGACAGCCTCGGCCTCGGGCTTCTTAGCCTTCTCTACCGAAACCATCTCGACGGTGAATATCAGCGTGCTGTAAGGATTGATGGCTCCTGCCTTGCGGTCGCCGTAGGCCAGATTCTGCGGTATGTACAGTTCCCACTTGCTGCCAACGGGCATCATTGTGAGGGCCTCTGTCCATCCCTTGATAACCTGGTTGGGGCGGAACTTGGCTGTTTCGCCGGGACGCTTGTAGCTGCTGTCGAACACAGTGCCGTCTATCAGTCGTCCTTCATACTTCACGGTTACTTCGTCGTCTACTGAAGGAATCTCTCCGTTGCCCTTTACGAGCACCTTATACTGAAGTCCGCTGGGAAGCGTAACCACGCCTTCCTTGGTCTTGTTGGCAGCCAGGAAGTCTTCGCCGGCCTTGCGTGTTGCCTCGTTGCGCGCGTCGACAGCCTGCTTGAAGGCCTTGTCGAAATAGTCTTTTGCAACAGAGTCTGTCATCAGCGTGTAGTCTTTCTTCAGCGCGCTGACAAATCCCTTGTTGAAGAGTGCCTCGCTGATAGAGTCGCTCTGGCCCTTGAACTCGTCCTTCAGGAAGGGCAGCATGCGCTGGCTTACCATCAGGGCTATCTGCTCTCCGGCGAAATATGCCTTTGTCTTTTCGTCGATGCCCCTTGCCACGGCGTCTTCATATCCCTTGATGAAGTCGGCCATGTAGGCTGTGTCAACGCCGAAGCCCTGCTTAAGGTAGGGCACAAGGCCGTCGGTGCGCACCATGCCGGCTGAATAGCTGAGCGAGTCAGACTTGGTTATCAGACTAATCTTTGCAGGCTCCTCTACGGCCTTCTTGTCTTTCTTCTTCTTTGCGGCAGCGTCTGCCGTATTGAAAGAAGCACTCACCAGAATGGCGAGTGCTGCTAAAATTATTTTCTTCATTTAATTATTTGTTACCTAAACTGATAAGTTCTATTTTGAAGATAAGCACAGAGAAAGGCTTGATGTCTTTCTGCTCACGGTCGCCATAAGCGAGGTTCTGAGGTATTACAACCTCCCAAACGCTTCCGGCAGGCATGTGTGTCAGGGCTGTGGTCCATCCCGGGATAACCTGGTTGGCGCGCAGCGTTACAGGCTCCTTACGCTCGTAAGAGCTGTCGAACACCTTGCCGTCGATTGTCTTTCCTTCGTAGTGAACTTTTACGGTAGATGTATCTGTAGGCATCTCGCCCTTGCCTTCCTTGATAACTCTGTAGAGCACGCCGCCCTCGAGCTTCTTCACTCCGGCCTTCTTGGCATAGTCAGCAAGATATTTCTCGCCAGCCTTCTTGTTGGCGCCATACTGCTCCTCGATGGCCTTGCTTCTGATGGCCTGCATCTTGAGCTGAGCCACGCGCTGAGCCTGCTCAACGGTCATGAGTCCGTTCTTGCCGGTTGTACCGCTGATGAAGCCTGCCATGAAGTTCTTCAGAGATATAGTCTTTGTTGAGTCGCTGCCGAAGAGTTCGTGGTTGATGCCCTTAACCATCTGGTTAGATATCTGCTGGCCGATCTGTATACCTGCGTAGTAAGCGGCCTTCTTCTTGTCGTCGCCTGCGTTGGCTCCTTCGTTAAGTCCCTTGAAGAACTCGTCCATGTATGCTGTGTCTACTCCGAGTCCTCTTACCAGATAGTCCTTCAGACCCTGTGTCTGTGCCATACCTATGGCATAGCTCACTGTGTCGACATCGTTTTTCAGGTCTGCCTTAGGTGTTGAATTGCCGCAAGAAACCAATGATGCGGCTGCTACAGCCCAAACGGCTGCGAATGTAAGCTTTTTCATCTTTGTTTTTATTCGTTATTGTTTTATTTATTCTTTACTTTAACGGCTCCTGCCGCCATGCCGGGCTGCCCGCTTAGAGCACCTCGAGCAGCTCAACGTCGAATATCAGCGCTGCGTATGGAGGTATTGAAGCTCCTGCGCCGCCCTCGCCGTAGCCGAGGATGTAGGGAATGAAGAAGCGGTACTTGGCGCCTTCCTGCATCAGCTGCAAGCCTTCTGTCCATCCTGCTATAACCTGGTTGAGGGGGAACACTGCCGGCTCGCCGCGCTGTATGCTGCTGTCGAACACTGTGCCGTCGATGAGGAATCCCTCATAGTGGCACTTCACCTGGTCGGTAGCCTTCGGCTTCTTGCCGTTGCCTTCCTTCAGCACCATATATTGCAGTCCGCTGGGAAGCGTAACCACGCCTTCTTTCTTGGCGTTCTCGGCCAGATATTTCTCGCCTTCAGCCTTGGCAACCTTTCCTTTCTCGGCGCGCTCGGCGTTGAGTTTCTCTTCCTGCTTGCGGAAGTAATCCTGTACTATTGTTTGCGCTTCACGGTTAGATACCTTGAGCTCGTTGCCCGCGATAACGTCCTTGATCGCCGCAGCGAAATCATCAATATTCAGCTCTGACGCACCCATCTGTGCCAGCTGGCGGCCGATGCCCAATCCTAAAGCGTAACTTACTTTATCCATTTTCTTTGTCTATTTGTTTATGATTACTACCTTAATAAAATCGTGCAAAGGTAGCATTTTTATCTGATTACGGAATTATTATTGAAGAAAAATCACTAATTTTGTGCATTGTTAATAGTCTTTTGCCCGGGCAGCGGCTTGCTGATGCGTCTACGACAAGCCCCAAGTGCCTCAAGTCGCACCAGGGATGGCGGCGGAGCGGCCCGGTAAAGGACTGTCGGATAACCTTTTAACTATAGGAAAGTGATGAAGAAAATTGTTGTTCTTACTGGTGCCGGAATGTCGGTCGAGAGCGGGCTGAGCACGTTCAGGGACGCCGACGGACTGTGGGAGAACTATCCCGTGGCGCGCGTGGCCACACATGAGGCGTGGGAGACCGACCCCGTGTATGTAAATAACTTCTACAACATGCTGCGCAAGAAGCTGCAGGCTGCCAGGCCAAACGAGGGGCACAAGCTTGTGGCGGCGCTCGAAGAGAAGTATGACGTAACGGTGGTTACGCAGAACGTGGACAACCTGCACGAGGAGGCAGGCAGCTCGAAGGTGATACATCTGCACGGCGAGCTGATGAAGGTGTGCTCGAGCCGCGACGTAGACAACCCCCACTTCATCAAGACGCTCACGCCCGACAGCCTTGAGGTGAAGCCCGGCGAGAAGGCCGGCGACGGCTCGCTGCTGCGCCCCTACATAGTGTTCTTCGGCGAGGCGGTGCCCAACATCGAAAAGGCGGCCGAAGAGGCCATGGGCGCCGACATATTCGTAATCATAGGCACGTCGCTCAACGTCTATCCGGCGGCAGGCCTCGTGCAGTATGTAAGGCCCGGCGTGCCCGTATATCTCATCGACCCCAAGCCCGTGATGGCTGCCGGACGCCACGACGTGAAGCAGATAACGGCAGGAGCATCTGAAGGCATGCGCCAGCTGTCGGACATACTCATGAAGTGATGCCTGGGGCAAGGCGCCGTGCCCGTCATGTGCAATCATATCGGCAAATGTAACGCGTTGTATTACAGACAGTTACATACACCCGTGCAAAACATGGCTTTTTAGGCTCTAAAAGGCCACGTTTTAGCGTGCAAAAGGCCACCTTTCGCAGTGTGAAAGGTGGCCTTTTGCAAACCTGCCCCGCAACGGCTGGCGGCAGAAGTGCCCGAAACCATGCGGAACTATTGCAAACAAAAACTAAACAAAAAGCATTTTTTGCTATGTTGTTGTCATATTTTAATTAAATTTGCAGCTGCAAACATCAGCGGACCTTGGCGCCGCCTGCACCTCACGCGCTCACAGGGCGCATGGCCGGGGCCGGGGCCGGGCTGAATCGTATATGAAAATTAACAACTACAAAAGTCTTATGAACATTTCAAAACTAACGCTGTGCGCACTCATGCTGCTCGCCGTTGGCACGGCCGCAAAGGCACAGATGTCGGCCCACGACTACAACAGTCCGGTGGGCTGGGGCACTGTCGGCGGCACCATAACGGGCGGAAACGATGAGGGCGCCATCAAGGTGACCACCATGAGCGAGCTGAAAACGGCGCTCGTAGGCACCTACAAGCACACTATCTACATCGAGGGAGAGATTGACATAACAGGCCTTGTAAGCATGGAGAACGTGCAGAACAAGACCATCTACGGACTGCCGGGCTCAGCCCTGGTAAACAGCATCCACTCTACCGACGTCAAGAAGAGCGGCATACTGTCGTTCAAGAACAGCAAGAACATAATTATACGCAACGTAACGTTCAAGAGTGCGGGCGCCTTCGACATCGACGGCAACGACAACCTTAACCTTACAAACTGCAGCTACGTGTGGGTTGACCACTGCGACTTTCAGGACGGAGTGGACGGCAACTTCGACTGCAACAACGGCTCCGACCATATCAGCATATCATGGTGCCGCTTCCGCTATCTGAAAGAGCCCTGGGAGGGAGGCTCAGGCGGATCAGACGACCACCGCTACAGCAATCTCTGGGGCGGAAGCGACAGCGAGACCGAGAGCGAGGGCAAGCTGCGCACCACATTCTACAGCTGCTGGTGGGACGAGGGATGCCGCGAGCGCATGCCTCGCATACGCTTCGGACAGGTGCATCTGCTCAACTGCCTCTACTCGTCGTCGCTCACCAACTACTGCATCGGAACAGGCTACAAGTGCAACGCATACGTTGAAAAGTGCGTGTTCGACGACGTTAAGACCCCCTGGAAGAACTACGCCACAAGCGGAAAATACACCGACTACAACATAACGCTGACCGGAAACATCGGCGCCGAAGACGAACAGAAGCGCTCGGGCAGCATAGAATACTTCATACCTTCTGACCACTATCAGCTCGAAGGCTACGACGCAAGCCTCGTGAAAGACGAGGTGAAGGCATACGCCGGAGCCACTCTCAACGTTGAATACGGCCAGGGCGTAACCACAGCAATAGCCAACCCGGGCGCAGCCGCAGCCGAGACGCTGTCGGTAACCTACTTCTCGCCGTCGGGCATGCAGCTGTCGCAGCCGCAGAAGGGCCTCAACATCGTAGTCAGAAAGATGGCCGACGGCACCGTGGCAACGTCTAAAGTGATGATAAAATAAACCTTAAAAAACAATAAAGCACAATGGAAAACGAAATTAAAGACAACATCAAGTTGCCCGAAAACGCCTTCACCGAGTTGAAGGAGGGCGAAGAATACCAGCCCGTGATGAGCCCCGACAAGGCTTATCCCGAAGTCAACGGCTGGTCGGTTACATGGGGTGTGCTCATGGCCATACTCTTCTCGGCCGCTGCCGCATACCTTGGCCTGCGCGTAGGCCAGGTGTTCGAGGCCGCCATACCTATAGCCATCATTGCCGTGGGCGTGTCTACGGCAGCCAAGCGCCGCAACCCCCTGGGCGAGAACGTCATCATACAGAGCATCGGAGCGTGCTCAGGAGCCGTGGTGGCTGGTGCCATATTCACCCTGCCCGCCCTCTACATCCTCAAGGACAAGTATCCTGAGATGAGCGCCTCGTTCATCAACATCCTGCTCAGCTCACTGCTGGGAGGCATCCTGGGCATACTGTTCCTCATACCGTTCCGCAAATACTTCGTTAAGGACATGCACGGCAAGTATCCCTTCCCCGAGGCTACGGCCACCACACAGGTGCTCGTCAGCGGAGCCAAGGGCGGCAAGCAGGCCAAGCCGCTGCTGCTCGCCGGACTGGTGGGCGGTCTCTACGACTTCATCGTGGCAACGTTCGGATGGTGGAACGAGAACTTCACCACACGCGTGTTCGGCTGGGGCGAGATGCTCGCCGACAAGGCCAAGCTCGTGTTTAAGGTAAACACCGGAGCCGCCCTGTTGGGTCTCGGCTACATCGTGGGCCTCAAGTATGCCTTCATCATCTGCCTCGGCTCGCTGGCAGTGTGGTGGCTCATCGTGCCCGCCATGGCGCTGATGTTCCCCGACACGGTGCTCAACCAGTGGGATCCGTCAATAAGCACCGCCGTAGGAGCCATGGCGCCTGAAGACATCTTCAACGCTTACGGCAAGTATATCGGCATCGGCGGCATAGCCATGGCCGGCATCATAGGCATCATCAAGTCGTGGGGCATCATCAAGCAGGCCGTAGGCCTTGCCGCAAAGGAGATGAAGGGCAACAAGACTGCTGCCGAGAAGCTGCCCCGCACACAGCGCGACATCCCCTTCAAGATTATCGCCATAGGCTCGATAGCCACGATAATAATCACCTTCATATTCTTTTGGGCCGGCGTAATGGAGGGCAACCTGCTCTTCGCCGTTGTGGGCATACTGCTCGTTGCCGTAATAGCCTTCCTCTTCACCACGGTGGCTGCCAACGCCATTGCCATCGTAGGATCTAACCCTGTGTCGGGCATGACGCTCATGACGCTCATCCTTGCCTCTGTGGTTATGGTGGCAGTAGGCCTTAAAGGCACTGGCGGCATGGTGGCTGCACTCATCATGGGCGGCGTGGTATGTACGGCGCTGTCGGTTGCAGGCTCGTTCATCACCGACCTTAAGATAGGCTACTGGCTCGGCTCTACACCACGCAAGCAGGAGACATGGAAGTTCCTCGGCACTCTGGTTTCGGCTGCAACCGTCGGCGGAGTGATGATTCTGCTCGACAAGACCTACGGATTTGCCAGCGGACAGCTTGCCGCTCCTCAGGCCAACGCCATGGCGGCAGTGATTGATCCGCTCATGAACGGCATCGACGCACCGTGGGTTCTCTATGCCATAGGAGCCGTTATAGCCATCGTGCTGACATGGCTCAAGGTGCCTGCACTGGCCTTCGCCCTCGGTATGTTTATCCCAATACAGCTCAACATACCGCTGCTCATCGGCGGAGCCATCAACTGGTATGTTACAACACGCTCTAAGAACGAGGAAATAAACAGGGAGCGCGGCGAGAAAGGAACGCTCATTGCCAGCGGATTCATTGCCGGAGGAGCGCTCATGGGCGTTGTAAGTGCACTGCTGCGCTTTGCCGAAGTTGACGTGCTCAACACCGAATGGCTGGCCAACCCGCTGTCTGAGATATGCTCGCTCGTGGCTTATGCCCTGCTCATCGTTTATCTGATAAAGAGCACTAAGAAGGCTTAAAGCCTGGCTGAAGCACGATTTAAAGAAACAAAATGAGGCCTGCAACAGGGCCATGACATATAAATCCGGACTTATGCAACATCGTAAAGATGCATAAGTCCGGATTTTTTATTGCCTGCCGCAGCGGCATCCGGCGCACAGACTGCCACAGGCATAAGGCCGCATGCAGCGCGGCCTCAACCCGTAAGGCTGTCTGAATGAAAAGGAAATGAAGATAACGGCAAATAAAAGGGACGGCTAACGATGACGCGCAAGACTGAGAAGACAGAACGGAAGACGGATTAAGACAAGATGGAAGGTGGATTAAGACAGAATGGAATGCAGACTAAGGCTGAATTAAATACGGATTTAGGCAGAATAAAACGAACTTAAAAGACAGGCAGGAACAATAAAAAAGCAGGACGGCGGCTGCCGTCCTGCTCTGTATTTGTCATTGCTTGAACTCTCTGTAAGGATGATTCAGGTCGAGATAATGGAAGTTGTGCTGGCGCTGGGCGCTGTGTTTTGGTATGGTCATGTAGTCGCCATACTTGTTAGACAGATATGTGTCATAGTCTGCCACGCCCATCACCTTGGTGTCTTCAAAGGTGTATGGCACCGGCGTTCCCAGTATCTTCTTGTCCATTGCGCCCTTTGAGCCGTCGTCATAGTCGGCCACAAGACGGCACTTGTCGTAGCTGTAGCGGTGGAGCAGGCGGCTGATGCGCTGCTGAACTCCTGAAAGCGTGTACATGCGGCGGCACAGCAGGGGCACCCACGAGCTTGGTCCGTGGCCGTGCTTGTATGGGTCGCGGAAGAGCAGATAGAGCACTCGCTTGTAATATTCATAGCGTGCGAAGTGGAGCTTGCGCGCCACTGCGCCCTCGGGCACTCCGTCTATGGGGAACACGTCGAGATAAATGCCGCCCAGATACTTAAGGTGCATGCGCTCTATGAGCGTGGTGTCGGCATCCTGAATCTTGGCAAACGGCAGCGGATAGACGCCGTCGTTCTCGGCGCAGACCATCTCATAGGGCTTAGGCAGCCACTCTGCGGCATGCTCAATGAGGCGGTCGTAGTCAGGGCGAGGCATGGCAATGTCGAGGTCGTCGTCCCAAGGTATGAAGCCCTTATGCCTCACCGCCCCTATCATTGTACCTGCCCAGATGTAGTAGCGCAGGTTGTGCTCGCGGCAGACGTTGTCTACAGCCTTTAGCGTTTCGAGTATTCTGAGCTGCAGCTCACGTATGTTGTATTCAGCCATAACAGCTTTTTGTTTTATGTATGATGATTGTCGGCCTTCTGACGGCATGTGTCAGAACAGCTCACGGGGTATCAGTTGTGAAGCCTGATTAAAGTCTTCAACGGTGTCGAGCTCTATAGAGAAGAGGTCGGAGGTGTCCACCACGCTGAACTTGTGGCCCTGCGGGATAAGCCGCTCGAAGGCTCTCTCGTAGAATATGTCCACAAGATGCTCGCCCTCAATCATGCGGTCGAGCTCGCTGAACAGTGCCTCTGAATAGTCGGCGCATATCTTCTCTATGCCGATAGACTCGCCTATGGCCTTGTCTATGCTGCATGTCTTGCTTATCTCGCTCACCTTTCCGTCTTCGTCGGTTATCACCTTAATCTCCTCTTCGCCCAGCTTGTGGCTGTTGAGCGCAAGGGTTGTGTCGGGCGCTGCAAGCACACGCTCCACTATGCGGCCGTCGAAGAGGATGTCGCTGTCGAGCAGCATAAACTCGCGTCCGGCAACATAGGGCTTTGTGAGCCACAGAGAATATATGTTGTTGGTGGTCTTGAAGTCGGCGTTCTCAATGAAGTGGAAGTCGATGTCGGGATAGTTGCCCTCGAGAAACAGGCGTATCATGCCTCCGCGATAGCCCGTAACCACCACTATCTGCCTTATTCCGGCAGCCACAAGACTGTCTACCGTGCGCTGCAGTATGCACTTGCTGCCCACGCGCAGCAGGCACTTCGGGCGGTCGTCTGTGAGCGGACGCAGCCGCGACGCCATTCCGGCGGCTAATATTACGGCTATCATCGCTTTGCAACTTTTAGTATTATGTCAGCCACCATGCGGTTCTGCTCCCTGCGTCCGAGGGTTATTCGCATGTGCGAGTTGATGTCAGGCTCGTCCATAAACTTCACCTTATAGCTCTGTCCGGCAAATTCCTGCTGCAGGGCGGCCTTCAGTTCGATAGGATATTTAATGAGGATGAAGTTAGCCATCGACTTATACACCTTGAATCCGGGCAGCGAGCCTATCTCGTCGGTGTACATGCGGCGCGCCTCGTCCATCACGCGGGCTATCTCGCGGTAGTGGGCGTCCGACTTAAGGGCGGCAATGCCGATCTCCTCCGACAGGCGGTCGTATCCCAGATACTTGTTGGCATAGCGGCTGAAGCGCTCCATCGTCTCGCCCTTGCCTATGAACCCGAAGCCAAGGCGCAGGCCCGGCAGTCCGTAGAACTTAGACAGCGTGCGGCAGAATATTATGTTGGGATATTTTGCTATGAGGTTTCTTATGTAAGATATGTCTTCGGTTACATACGAAGCATAGGCCTCGTCGACGAGCACAACGGTAGTGGCAGGCACCATGCCCACCAGCTGCTCGAGCTCATCGGGCGTGAGTCCGTTGCCCGTAGGATTGTTGGGCGACGCCACGAGCAGTATCTTCGGGTTCTCCTCAGCTATCATGCGGCGCAGCCCGTCGAAGTCGTATGCAAATGAGTCTTCGGTCTCATACACAGGATATTGCAGCGTGCGGCCGTCAACCTCGTCGGCTATCGACTTGTAATACCACCACGAAAACTTGGGTATCAGCATGGTCTTGTTGCCGTCGCTGCCCGTAAGGAAGTAGTGAACGGCCATCTTCAGCAGGTCCTCTGCGCCGTAGCCCAGCACAATCTGCTTCTCGTCGATGCTGTATTGTTCTGAAAGGAATACCGAGAATATGCTCTTCTTCCCCTGATCATAGATACGTGTGTAAAAACAGAGCTTGTTAAGATCAAAATTCTTAATTGCGTCCTTTACCTCTTGAGAAGGCTCGAAATTAAATTCGTTCCTGTCAAGATAATTTAATTCTGTTTTCATATATATTTATATTTGATTGCAAAGGTAAATATATTTTATATAAAATTCTAATTTTAGCGCTAATTATTTGTCTTTCAGGAGTGTTTTATGGCGGTCGGTCTGAATTATAGACCATATCATCGGTTATAACGGCACAAACTGCCGACAGGCAGGCACGGCAGAGCGGCATGCGAGGAGGCGTTTTGCGAAAGCATACCTTTCGTCTTGCAAAAGGTATGCTTTCGGCACGTAAAAGGCCGTCTTTTAGCGTGTAAAAGACGGCCTTTTGCAATACGTTGAATGTCAGTATGTTACGAAGGCTTTGCCGACTGGCTTCATGACGGGGCTTAAACCTGACCTGAATGATGTGCCTGAAGCCTTCGGATCAGCTTAATACGTGAGCTGCTATAGCGGCTTTCAGCCGGCTGCATTGGCTGCGCGGTCGCTCTCGATGAGCTTCAGCAGCTTGTCAACGGCTTCGGCCTCGGGTATGTTCTTCTCCACGCATTCCTTTCTGCGATAGAGCGATATCTTGCCGCGTCCGGCGCCCACATATCCGTAGTCGGCGTCGGCCATCTCGCCCGGACCGTTCACTATGCAGCCCATTATGCCTATCTTGAGGCCCTTCATGTCCTTGGTGGCCTCCTTGATGCGGGCTATCGTAGAGCGCAGGTCGTAGAGTGTGCGGCCGCATCCGGGACAGCTGATATATTCGGTCTTCGACGTTCTCAGTCGTGCAGCCTGCAGTATGCCGAACGCCGTGGCGTCGATGTCGGCTGCCGATAGCGTGCCGTCGTTCATGAGCCACAGTCCGTCGGTCAGTCCGTCGAACATCAGCGCGCCCATGTCGGCTGCCGCCTCAAGCTGGAAGTCGCCCTTCTCGTCCTGCGAGTGGCGGTACATCTGGCAGAATACAACGGGATTGGTTAGTCCTGCCGACATCATGTCGTGCAGCAGGGCGCGCTGCTCGCCGAGGCGGTTCTGATGGTTGCTGACGCATATCACCACCACTTCTGGGTGCGACTTGAGGCAGGCTGTGTATTCGTCGGTGTCGACGCCAAACTGGAGTACAAGGAATTTCAGCGGCGCGTCTACTGAAGATATCAGCGGCACGGCGTTATATGGGAATATGGGATATACGCCGGTCTTGTCTTCGAGGTCAGCATACACGCCGAAGTCTACGATGTAGCGCTGTCCGGCAACGCGCTCTGCGGGCAGAGTCTGACCTGTGTATATATAGTCGGGCGTTATGTCCTTGCCTGCAGCATCGGCCGGAGCGGCGTCGCTGCCGAGGCGTGATGATATCACAACGGGCACGTTGCCGCCTCCGATGTTCATCACGGAGCGTGTCTTGCGGCGCTCGGGCGATGTCCAGCAGAAGCCCTCAAAGGCCTTGCCCGGTATGAGCATGTGGCCCTGTTTCTTGCCGACATAGTCTACAAGATGGCGCGCCACGGGTATCTCTGCCTCCGGCTCCTCGCTCAGCGACACGCGTATGGTGTCGCCAATGCCGTCGGCCAGCAGAGCTCCGATGCCCACGGCACTCTTTATGCGGCCGTCTTCGCCCTCGCCTGCCTCGGTTACTCCGAGGTGCAAGGGATACTTCATGCCTTCCTTGTCCATAGCCTCGACGAGCAGGCGCACCGACTGCACCATGACAACCGTGTTGCTGGCCTTTATCGAGATTACCACATCCGTGAAGTTTTCACGCTTGCATATGCGCAGAAACTCCATGCAACTCTCCACTATTCCGGCAGGAGTGTCGCCGTAGCGGCTCATTATGCGGTCGGAGAGCGAGCCGTGGTTTACGCCTATGCGTATGGCCGTGTGGTTCTCGCGGCAGATGTTGAGGAAGGGCACAAACTGCTTCTCTATCTTCTGCAGCTCTGCGGCATATTCCTCGTCGGTATATTCAAGTTTCTTGAACGTGCGTGCCGGGTCGACATAGTTGCCCGGGTTTATCCTCACCTTCTCGGCATACAGCGCGGCCACATCGGCCACGTGAGGATTAAAGTGGACGTCGGCCACGAGCGGAGTGTTATATCCCCTGCTCCTCAGTCCGGCATTGATGTTCTTCAGGTTTTCGGCCTCGCGCACGCCCTGTGTGGTGAGTCTCACATACTCTCCTCCGGCTTCAATTATGCGTATGGCCTGCTCCACGCTTCCCTCGGTGTCGTTGGTCGACGTGGTTGTCATCGACTGTATCCTCACCGGATTGTCTCCTCCCAGCGGAGTTGCGCCCACATTGACAACCGAACTATCCCTTCGGGTGTAATTAAAGATGTCCATGACTTGTACTTTTTTAGGAGTTAAAGTAGTTAAAGAAGTTATCGCTCACGGCGTGAGCTGAGTAGTTAAA